>ULXL01001044.1_pt1 | contig 54631 bp, 55 predicted proteins | sample 1961241 | NCBI WGS metagenome assembly ULXL01 (sample SAMEA4835837, study PRJEB28245) | human gut metagenome | biome: gut microbiome; material: fecal sample | place: Denmark | collected 2008
ATTATTTTATCTTGCGAGATATATATTTGTAATAATCTTTTTAGCAATATTAAATTCATTATTATATTATAAGATTAATAACAAAATATTTATAGTTGATTTTATATTTTGTATAGGTTTGTTTACCTTTTCTTTATCAGCAAAAGATAGTTGCTGGTATAATATTACACCATATAATTTCTTATGTAATGTTAGTTACGATTCATTTATTAGTGAATTATTGTCAACAGTGTTATTTATGCTTTTTACATTTGCAATTATTTATGTGATTTTCATGATTTTAACAAAGAAGGAAAAATGATATGAAATTTATTTTAGTAAATGATTTAATGCACTTATTAAATAATAGAAAGAAGTATTTATTATTATATATAATTATACCTTTTTTAGTTAGTTTATTATTGCCATTGGAATTGCCCAATAAGTTAAGTTGTTTATTTTTCTCATTAGGAAATAACTTAAATATCAATAAATGTAATATAGTTGAAATATGTATGTATTTGTTTAATGTTTTAATGTTTATATTTCTTGTTGCTGATTTATTTTTTAAAGATCTAGCTTATTATAAGGAATATATATTTTTAAGAAAGAAAATACATATTTGGTTTTCATATAAAACTATTTTTGTATTATTATTAAGTTTTTGTATTAAATTATTTGAATATTTAATAATTACAATATATTTGAATTTTTTTTCAGATATATCTTATGTATATGTTACAAAAATCATGTTGTTGGATATAAATTATCTTATTTTGATATTTTTTATCTTAGTGATTGTTTATATTTTGTGTAAATTATTTTCTAATATTTCAATTGTACTATTGGTATTAATTTGCGGTGTTATTCCTAAAAATATTATTCAGACCGGCTCTTATTATTTAGTAGTAGTTTTTTTAAATATTATAGTATATATAAGTATTATGATTATGTTGAAAAGCAATGGGAAAAAGATTGTCCAGGATGGAGGAATATAATGAAAATAGAAATAAAAAATGTTACAAAAAAATTTAAAGATGTAGAAATCTTAAAAAATATTAATCTTTCTTTTGAAGAAGGAAAAATATATGGATTGGTAGGCAGGAATGGTTCTGGTAAAAGTGTGTTATTGAAATTACTTTGTTCTTTTTATAGCCCAACAACAGGTGAAATTCTTTATGATAGTATTGATATTAATAAGGAAAAAATATTTCCACCAAGTACAAGAGCTCTTATTGAAAAGCCAAATTTTATGCCAGAGTTAACAGGCAAAGAAAATTTGTTATTGTTAGCTTCAATTCAAAATCTTATTGGTGAAGATGAAGTTGATGAGGTATTGAAATTAGTTGATTTATATGAAGATAAAGATAAAAAATATCATAAATATTCTTTAGGTATGAAACAAAAACTAGGTATTGCACAAGTTTTAATGGAGGATCCTAAGATTTTAATATTAGATGAGCCCTTTAATGGTTTAGATGATAAAAGTTCCCAAAAAATCCGTCAAATTCTTTTAGATGAGAAGAAAAATAAGAAGATAATTATTATTGCTACGCATATTCAAGACGATGTAAAAATACTTTGTGATGAGATATATAAAATCGATGGTGGTGAAATAACTTTATTAAAGAACAAAAATGAAATTTAATGGTTAATTTTATATAAATAATTGATTAAGGTATAATAAAATGAGGTTGAAATGATATTAAATGAATAAATTCTTGAGAATTTAAGAAAAATATTGAGATATGTAAACAAGGTGAGAGAAAAAATATATTAAATTAGCTTATTGAAAATGGATGTTTATCTTTAACCTATTATGTGGTATAATGTCACTAGGACTTAGAGGTGAGGCAGATGAAACTTACAAAGGCATATTCTAAAAGTGTTAATTTAAAAGAATTTAGGAACTTGATTTATGAGGTATCAACGGATCGAGTAGTACAACGAATGAAGCTGTATAAGCAGCATTGTAATACAAGCTGCTATGCTCATTGCTATGAAGCTAGTTTTCATTGCTATAGAATTTGTAAAATGTTAGGGTTTGATTATGTTTCAGCTGTAAGAGGAGCAATGTTACATGATTTATTTTTATACGACTGGCGAGTTCCGGGAAAAGAAAATAAATGGCATGCTTTTACGCATGGAAAAACTGCTTATGAAAATGCGACAAAAATTTTTGAGCTTAATGAAATAGAGAAAGATATGATTGTTAATCATATGTGGCCAATGACAATAAGTTTTCCGAAGACTAAAGAAGGTTGGGTTTTGACTTTCGTTGATAAATATTGTGCTTTGAAAGAAATCATTAGATATTATGTATTTAATTTTATTAAAGATTAGTAAATGTGTAAATGTTTTGAAAATAGGTCGATTGATCTATTTTTTTATGATATAATTGTTTTGTAGAATTGGAGGCATCTATATGAATTTAGAAGGATCAATACTTAACTTATTAGTTATGTCTATTATTGGGGTAGCTGGTTATTTGATAGGCTATTTTACAAGTAGAAAATATATTGATAAAAAAGGGAGAAGTGATAGAAATGAAAAACAAAAATAAAATTGTTAGTATTATTGTTGCGGTAGTTGTTGTTTTAGCAATAGGTGGAATTGTTTGGTATAAGCTAGCGACTCGGCAAGTTTATGTACCGGATATTCCAAATAGTCATAATTTGTCTTCAATATCATATGAGTTGCCAACAGGTATAGTTACGGTTGCGGAGACAGAGAAAATGGATAAAATTTTGAATGGTTTATCGGAATTAAATTTAAAAACGCAAAGTGTTAGTGTTCAAGATGCTCCGACTGAGGTTGAAAATTTAGTCTCTATTAGACTTAATTATAAAGAAGATGCTGTTGGAAGTTTTTATTTATATTCAAAAAAAGAAAAGTATTATATTGAAGAACCTTATAATGGAATATATAAAATTAGTGAAGATGACTATGATTTTGTAGTTAGTTTAATTGAAGAGTGATAGAAATTAGCGGATTTAGAGTCCGCTTTATTAGTGAGGAGGTTGTTATGGAAAAGAAAATGAATGGGACATTGGTTAGCGAGGTTTTATATGACGAATTAGTACAGTATTTAACAGTTAAGCAGGCTCAACCATTAAAAATAGTAGATATTTCTGTTGGCAATGATTTTGGTGGAGAAATGTATGCAAATATGAAGAAAAGGAAATTGGAAAAGTTAGGAAAATATTTAGTTGAGAGTAGACATTTTGATAGTATTTCTACAGGTGAGTTGATTAATGTTATTAAAAATATTAATGATGATGAGCAAATTGATGGAGTAATGCTCCAATTGCCATTACCAAAGGAAAATAGTAATTTTGAACGGGAAATATTAGATACTATTGCTTGGAATAAAGATGTTGATGGATTGACTACTAGTTCAATTGGTAGATTAGTAGTGGGTAGCGATTGCTTGGAACCATGTACTCCGAAAGGAATTGTTGCTTTATTAAAGGCTTATGGAGTTGATTTGTTAGGCAAAAGAGTCTGCATAATTAATAGAAGTAATATTGTTGGCAAACCATTAGAACAATTATTTTTAAAGGAGAATTCGACGACTACTCTATGTCATTCAAAGACCGATAATTTAGATGATATATGTCGTAGCGCTGATATTGTGGTAGCGGCAATGTCAAAACCAGAGATGATTACTAGAGATTATATAAGTGAGAATTCTGTGGTTGTTGATGTTGGTGTTCATAAAAATGCTGAAGGGAAGACAGTTGGTGATGTTTCTTATGATGATGTCTATCCGGTTGCAAGCTTGATAACTCCACCGGTTGGTGGTGTAGGACCGATGACTATATGTATGCTTGCTTATAATACTGCTAAAGCTAGATATGGCAGAGAGGTAGAAGAAATATTAAATAAAGGAATAGAAAAGGCTAAAGTTTTGGTTAAATAAACTTTAGCTTTTTAAATTATTAAAAATTATTTTTATTTTTCAATTTATTGAATAATACTTATTATCATGGTACAATCATAACTGTAGTTTAATAGCATACTATGAAATAAAATGGAGGAATTTGTTTGTTGGAAATAAAAAAAATTAGTAAAATTTATACGACAGAATCTTTTGATCAAAAAGCATTAGATGAAGTGAGTATAAGTTTTCGTGAAAATGAATTTGTTTCTATATTAGGACCTTCTGGTAGTGGTAAGACAACATTACTTAATATTATTGGAGGACTAGATAAGTATACAGCTGGAGATTTAATTATTAATGGTGTCAGTACTAAAGAATATACAGATAGAGATTGGGATACTTATAGAAATCATAAAATTGGCTTTGTTTTTCAAAGTTATAATTTAATTACTCATCAAAGCATTTTATCTAATGTTGAATTGGCTTTAACATTATCGGGTGTATCTAAAAAAGAAAGAAGAAGAAAAGCCGAAAAAGCTTTAGCTAGTGTTGGTTTAAAAGAACATATGTATAAAAGGCCTAACCAATTATCTGGTGGACAAATGCAACGAGTGGCAATTGCTAGGGCGTTGGTTAATAATCCGGATATTGTTTTAGCTGATGAGCCGACTGGAGCGCTTGATTCAAAAACTAGTGAACAAATAATGAACTTATTAAAGGAAGTTGCTAAAGATCGCTTGGTAGTTATGGTTACACATAATAGAGAATTGGCGGAAACATATTCTACTCGTATTATTGAATTAAAGGATGGTGTGGTTACTAACGATACGAATCCTTTTACAGTAGATACCAAAGAGGTTGTTAAACAGAAGAAAGATAAAAGAACAAATATGTCTTTTAAAACAGCACTTGGTCTTAGTTTAAATAATTTGATGACAAAAAAGGGGAGAACCATTTTAACGGCATTTGCTGGTAGTATTGGAATTATTGGAATTGCGCTTATTTTGTCTTTGTCAAGTGGTGTTCAGGAATATATTGATCGAGTTCAAAAAGAAACACTTACCTCTTATCCACTTACAATTGAAGCTAATTCGGTTGATATGACTTCGATTATGACCGAAGCACAGGAAAGACAGAAAGAAGCGATAGAAGAAAGTAAAGGAAGTAAAAAAGTTTACTCTAATAATACTATTGGTGATATGATGAGTATTTTTGGTAGTAAGATTGAGACAAATAACATTAAAGATTTTAAGGATTATGTTGAAGAGAAAAAAGTTTTAGATGAATATGCTAGCGAAATAAGCTATCAATACGATCTTGATTTACAAATTTTTAAAGCTGATACTTCGGATGGTGTTTTACAAGTTCATCCTGATTCAGTAATGGAAAGTATGGGATTTGGGACCGATTCTAGAATGATGATTGGTGATGTATGGACACAGATGTTTGAGAATGATGATTTAAATAACCAGTTGTATGAAGTTGTGGCTGGTAGAATGCCGGAAAAATATAATGAAGTGGTATTATTGATGGATTCCAATAATCGTGTATCAGATTATGTTCTTTATGCAATTGGGTTGAAAGATCAAGAAGAATTGGAAGAAATGCTACAAAAGATTATGAAGGGTGAAGAAGTTGAGTCGAAAATAGAGAGTTATACTTTTGATGAAATACTTGACTTAGAATTTAAATTTTTATTAAATAGTGATTATTATAAAAAAGTTGGTAATATGTGGGTTGATAAGCGCGAAGATGAAGCTTATTTAAAGGAAAAAGTAGATGCAGCGGAAACTTTAAAAGTTGTGGGAATAATAAGACCAAATGAGGATGTTACAATTACTACTAATTCTATGGGTGGAATTTTATATACTAAAGAATTAGAAACATATATCATAAATAAGGCTAATGAGGCAGTAATTGTTAAGGAACAAAAGGATAATCCGGAAACAAATGTTATTACGGGACTTAATTTTGAAGATGATGATTTTAGTATCGAAAAGTTAACACCTGAACAACAAGCTTATTTGGCAACTTTATCTCCAGAAGAAATTGCTGATTTAGTTGATATGTATCGTGAACAAAGTGAGGCTACTTATGAGACTATACTTCGGGATTTAGGGGCCATTGATTTAGAAAATCCTAGTTCTATTCATATTTATGCTAAGGATTTTGAGTCTAAAGATTCTATTAAAGATGTGATAACTAAATATAATGAGAAACAAGAAAGAAACGGTCATGAAGAAAATATAATTAATTACAGTGATTTAGTTGGAATGTTAATGAGTGGGATTACAGGGATTATTGATATTGTCAGTTATGTACTTATTAGTTTTGTTTCTATTTCACTGGTAGTATCTAGTATAATGATTGGAATTATTACTTATATTTCAGTATTAGAGCGAACTAAAGAAATTGGAATTTTAAGAGCGATTGGAGCTAGTAAAAAAGATGTATCACGAGTATTTAATGCGGAAACATTGATTGTAGGATTTGCAGCTGGTTTGTTTGGTGTTTTGGTAACAGTACTTTTAAATATTCCAATAAATATGGTTATTAAGGCTTTGACTGGTGTTAGCGGAATTAGTAGTTTACCAATTGTTGGAGCGGTTGTTTTAATTTTAATAAGTGTCTTTTTAACAATGATTGCTGGTTTAATTCCGGCAAGAGTTGCTTCAGTTAAGGATCCTGTGGAAGCACTTCGAACTGAATAATATAGAGGTATTCAAGATTTGTTGAATACCTTTTTTATTGGTATTGTAATATATAGCGTCATTATACAAATTTGAATTTTATATTTTTTCATGATAATATTAGACAGTAGTGTGTTAGAAAATAAATAAAGAAGAGGTTATTAAAATGATGAGAATGGTTAAGGATTTTATCCATAAATTTTTTAAACAGCAAAGTAGTGATGATCAACCTTGGTTAAATTATTATTCGAAAGAAGATCGTAAGATAAATTATACGGATAAAACAATCTATAATTATTTAGTGGAATGCGTAGGGGATGATACGGATTTTACAGCATTGAATTATTTTGGTTCGCGAATGAGCTTTGGTGAAATGTTTGATAAAATTGATGTAGCGGCAAAGGCCTTTAGATCTTTAGGAGTCAAGGAAAAGGATATTGTTACTATATGTTTACCCAATACTCCAGAGGCATTGATCTGTTTTTATGCAATTAATAAAATTGGAGCGGTCGCGGATATGATTCATCCTTTATCTGGGGGTAGTGAAATTAAATACTATTTACAAGAATCTAAATCTCGAGTATTGGTTTTAGTTGATTTTGCTTATGAGAAGGTTAAGGATCAGTTAAATGAAACTTTGGTTCATAAAACGGTTATGGTATCACCAAAGGATTCTATGCCTAAGGGGCTAGCTTTTGGTTATACAATTACCCGTGGCTTAAAAATTAAAAAGCCAAAAATGAACGATAGTGATTATATGTCTTGGGGAAGTTTTATGTTTAAGGGAATGACCTATGGAAAAAGCTATACAGCCAATATGAAAAGTAAAGATTTAGCAGTTATTTTACATAGTGGTGGGACAACTGGCAAACCTAAGGGGATAATGCTTTCGAATTTTAATTTTAATGCAGAGTGTCAGCAAGCAAGTTTGGTTATTCCGACTGTGAAACCAAGGGAAAGAATAATGACTATTATGCCAAATTTCCATGGTTTTGGTTTGTGTGTTTCTATGCATACACCGCTTTGCTTTCGAGTAGAGGTTATTTTAATTCCAGAGTTTGATGGGAAAAGATTCCACAGTATAATTAAAAAGTATCATCCTAATGTTTTAGTTGGAGTGCCAACATTATGGGAGGCAATGCTTAATAATAAACGATTTGAGGATGTCGATTTATCGAGTTTAAAATATATGATTAGTGGGGGAGATTCCTTGACTTTAGCAATGGAAGATAAAATTAATAATTTTCTTCACACTCATGGAGCAAGAATTGATATAACAAAAGGATATGGAATGACTGAGTGTGTAGCGGCGGCAGCTTATACGTTTGAAGGAACAAACGAGCCGGGATCAATAGGAATTCCTTTAGTAGGAACAATTGTGAAGATCTGCAAGCTAGATACAGATGAAGAAGTACCTTTTGGTGAAGAGGGAGAAATTTGTATTAATAGTCCAACAGTAATGATGGGTTATTTAAATAATGAGGAAGAAACAAAGAAGATTATAAGAAGACATTCAGACGGAAAAATGTGGTTGCATTCTGGAGACCTAGGTTATATTACACCGGATGGAATAATTTATTTTACACAACGTTTGAAAAGAATGATTATTTCTAGTGGATTTAATGTTTATCCTGCACAAATAGAGCAAGTTATAGAAAAGCATCCTGATGTTGCGAAATGCTGTGTGGTTGGGATCCCTCATCCATATAAGATGCAAGTACCAAAGGCTTTTATTATGTTAAAGGAAGGATGCAAGGAAACAGCAAAGCTAAAAAAAGAGTTAAAGGAATTATGCAAAGAGGAATTAGCTGTTTATTCAGTTCCTCGAGAATTTGAGTTTAGAAATGAACTTCCTAAGACGTTATTAAATAAGATGGATTATAAAAAGTTAGAACAAGAAGAAATAGATAAATATAATTCAAAGAAGAATGGCAACGAAAAGTAGTAGAATTTATACTACTTTTTATTTTTAATATTAAATGTGTAAATATTAAGAGAAATTGTTATGACAACTACAATTTGTATTTTTTTATGATAAAATGGTAGTAATGCAACTGAAAATTTACAAATTTCCAAGTAAAGTTGGTAGATTGCAACCGCGTTTTAGCATATGATTAATAGCGAAAGAGGTGATAATATGAAGTTTGGTGATAAACTAATTTCACTTAGAAAGAAAGCAGGTCTTTCACAAGAGGAGTTGGCATCAAAACTAAATGTATCTAGACAATCAGTGTCTAAGTGGGAAAGTAATAATACTTATCCAGAAACCGATAAGATTGTTCAAATCTGTAATATATTTGATTGTAGAATGGATGATCTTATTAATGATAAGGTAAGTGATATTACACAGTGTGAAAGAAAGAATAAAAATAATTTTGGTTTTATTTTTGATTCTTTATTAGAATTTGTGACTAAAAGTATTAACATGTTTGGAAGTATGAAATTTACTAGTGGTTTAAGATGTGTTGTAGAACTTGGGATTTTGGCTTTGTGCTTATTTGTTTTAGTAATAATAATCTCAGAAGGTGGGTCTTCTATTGTTATGAATTTGGTGAGATTTCTCCCTGATAGAGTTTATTGGACAATTCGTGAGGTTATATGTGCAATATTGCAAATAATTGGGGCTGGATTTTCAGTAATTGTTTTTATTCATGTATTTAAAATTAGATATTTAGATTATTATGATAAGGTAATTAATGAAAACAAGGAAAATACTGATAATGTTAAGGTAGAAAATGAAAAAACAACAGAAAAAAATCCAGAAAAGAAAAATTTTGGATTATCTAAATTTCAATTAAAAAAAGAACCCAAAGTTATCATTAGAGATGAAAAACATACGACATATGCCTTTTTGTCTATTATTTCAAAGATAGTTATTTGGACAGTTAAGTTTTTTGTGGCAATGTTTGTTTTGTGTTTTATAGTTTCACTTGTTGTTTTAGTGATATGTTTAGTACTTTCAATTTCCTTTAGCAAATATTCTATGATGTTTATAGGTGCAGATATTGGAATTATTGCGGCTATCGTTATTAATGTAATTATTTTGTTATTAATGATTTATTTTATTATAAACAAAAAGACTAACTTAAAAATAATGAGTTATATTTTCTTGATTTCCCTAATTTTATTTGGTGTTGGTTGTGGCATTGGTTTGCTTGGATTGAGTGAATTCAAAATAACTGATGAGGCGCTTGACGACGAAGAGATAGTTGAAAAAACAATTTATTTAACTTATGAAGATAATATGGTTATCTTCGCTCATGAAAATTATGGTTCTATACATTATAATATTAAAGTTGATAATAGTATGGATGATAAGAGCATTAAAGTGATTGGAAAACAAGAAAAAGCATTTTTTAAATCAATAAGAGTGTCTGAGGAAGATATTTATGGTATGAATGGTTATTATTTGTATAATAATACGTTCTTGGATTTTGATGAATTTATGAGGTTATTTAAAAAGGATTTAGAAAACAAAATACTTAGAAGTTATTATGTAGATGATGGAGAAATAGAGATTGTTTGCAATGATAAAGTAGCAAATAAATTGATTGAAAATGCTAAAAAGATATATTTAGTAGAGATGGAAAAGACTAGTGATGGCTATTTAATAAGTGATTATGAAGATAAAATAGAAATTGATTCTAGTTGTGATGTTGCCTATGATGCAAAAACAGGGAAATTTACTTATGATGATGGTTGTGTATGTGAAAAGAAAGTTAAAAATACAGTAAATGGTGATATGATTGATTTTGAATGTTATTATAAAACAGAAAATTATTTAGAATAGAAACATTTCGGAGAAAAACATTATTAAGATACCTAGAACAAAGTAATAAACAATGGCTTTGTTCTTTTTTATTTGAAGTGCGTTAGGAAGAAATTCATAGATAGAGATGTCGATCATTATACCAGCAGTAATGCTTAATATTAATCCTAGAATAAAAGAGTTAAGAATATCTTTTAAAAAGATATGAGCTAATATTGCTCCTAAGAATTCTGAGAAGCCGGCGATTAAGGTGTAAAAAAATGCTTGTTTTTTGCTTTTTGTTGAATAATAAATAGGGATGGCAATGGAAATACCTTCAGGAATGTTATGGAGGGCGATAGCTAGAGAGAGTTTTAGACCGAGTCTTTCATTTGTGGTTGTAGAGGCGTAAGTAGTTATGCCTTCAGGAATGTTATGGAGTATTAAAACAATGGCAGAAATCAATCCGAGTTTGTATAGATTTGAAGCAGATAGATTTTTTTCGATCTTTGAATCGACAATAGTAGAAATAGATATTCCTAGGACTATAAATATGGCACTGATAAGGAGGGCAGGAAGTTTTAAGAACGATTCATTAATTAATGAAGTAGCTTCGGGAATTAGCGAAATAAGAGAAATTGTTAACATAATGCCACTTGAAAAAGCTAAGGCGGCAGCAATTGTTTGATCTTGCCTTTTTTTCTTGAAGAAAAGAGGAATTATGCCTAATACGGTGGCTAAACCGGCAATCAAAGTAATTGTAAAACTTAATGTTGTTGTATTCATAATTTTAATTTATGCGGGGATAGATAGAAAATATGTTTTTATTTTTATTTTGTGTTATAATATGTTAGAAGTGAGGAGTGAAGTTATGAATTATGATTTAGAGATGGAGAAAATAATTAAAAATATCAATCCAGGTGAGAAACTTTTGTTGCATGCTTGTTGTGCTCCTTGCAGTTCGGCGGTATTAGAAAGACTGGGTAATTTATTTCAAATTTCTATTTTGTTTTACAATCCTAATATTACTAGTGAAGAAGAGTATACTAAGCGATTGGTGGAACTTGAGAAGTTTGTTGGGAGATTTAAGACAAAATATAAAATAGATGTTATTGCGGGAAGATATGAGCCACGAGAATTTTTCGATATAGCAAAAGGATTAGAAGCGGAACCAGAACGAGGAAAAAGGTGCTATAAATGTTATGAATTACGGTTGGAAGAATGTGCTAAAGTGGCAGAGAAGATGGGAATTAATTATTTTACTACTACACTTAGCTTGAGTCCTTATAAAAATGCATTGTGGATTAATGAAATTGGCAAGCAATTAGAAGAAAAATATGATGGGCACTTTCTTTATGCTGATTTTAAGAAAAAGAATGGTTATAAAAGGAGCATAGAGTTGTCAAAAGAATTTGCATTATATCGTCAGGATTATTGTGGATGTGTATATTCTTTTAGAGATAAAATAAAAGACGCTTAAGGCGTCCTTTTAGTTTGAATAGTTAATTCTTTTGTAAGTTCAGGAATGATAATGTTTCCACGAGAGGCATATTGGGGATATTTTGTGACTTCAATGGTATTTTCTTTAATTTTATATAGTGTTGATGTAAAATTGGTTATATTATGGACTAAAAAGGCAAATAAAACTAAGTTGTTTTCTTGACGATATATTTTTAATTTATCAAGTATTTTTTGGATTTGATTGTTATACTTTTGTGGATCAACTAGGTGAAGAAAAGAAGACGCAATCTTGTAATTATTAATAGTGTGTTTTTTTAATCCATTAAAAGCGGCTTGATTTAAATCTGTCATATCAGTTGGACACATGCTTAATGTTAGTAGGTGTTCATAGTTAAATCTTAATTGTTGACATTTATTTTGGCACCAACTGATATCACTAGGTAAGGCTTTTATAGAATGAAAGGCCACAGTATCAACCATGGCAGCAAAGATGGCACAAAGAAAGTCGTTTTTGGAAAAGAATTTTTCATTATTTTTAATAATTAAGAGAGAAACGGATGATGATGGTAAATTGAAATAATATGGACAGGTAATTTTTTTGGTGGTAGGGTGGTGGTCTATTATGGCTATAATTGGCCCAGGTGTAATTCGTTCGAAATGATCCACTAAAATAAAGGCGGCGTTTTTAGGAATCTTTTTTTGATATTTTGTTGGATCGATATTTATTTGCTTACAGAGAGTAATATTTTCTTGAGAGATAACTTTATCAGGAATAATAAATTCTGCTTGATAACCTTTTTGTTTTAAAAGTTTTTCTAGGAGAAAACCGCTAACAATACTATCTAGATCGGGGTTTTCGTGGCCAAGAATTATATATTTTGTCATATCTTCACCTCAATTATTAATATATTATAACATAGATTGACAGTTATAGACAGTATATATCGTTGTCAGTATATAAAAATTAAGTTATACTATATGTTATAAAGGAAGTGATTTCATGAAATATTATTGTATAGGTATAAAGGGGACAGGAATGTCAACACTTGCGCAGATTTTGTTTGATTTAGGAAATGAAGTTAGTGGTTATGACGATGCAAGAGGACATAAATTTACTCAAGATGGTTTAGATGAGCGAGGTATTAAGATCTTTTATGATCATGATCATGAGATAGATAAAGATACGATTGTTACTTATAGTGTGGCATTTAAAAGTGATCATCCAGAATTGGTTCGAGTTAAAGAATTAGGGCTTACGGTAAAAAAATATAATGAAATAATGGCAGATGTCATTAGTCAATTTGAAACGATTGGTGTTAGCGGGACACATGGTAAAACGTCTACTTCATCAATGATTAAACATGTTTTAGAAAATACTGTTGGTTGCAATTATTTTATTGGGGCTGGAGATGGAAGGGCTACAAGGGATAATAAATATTATGTAGTTGAGAGTGATGAGTTTAATCGCCATTTCAGTGTTTATCATCCAGCATATTCAATTATTACAAATATTGAAGCTGAACATTTGGAGTGTTATAAGGACGTTACTGATATACGAGAGACATTTGAAATTTTTGCAAATCAAACTAGCAAATTAGTGGTGGCAAATGGTGATAATGAAGAAGTAAGAAAAATTAATTATAAGACACCTGTTAAATTTTATGGATTTAATGATAATAACGATGTAATTATTAAAAATATATCTTTGACACGGACGGGTTCTAGTTTTGATTTGGTAATTGATGGTGAGGATTTTGGATCTTTTGATATCCCTCTTTATGGAAAACATATGGTGGCTAATGCAGCGGCGGCAATTGTTATTTGTAAAGAAATTGGTATTGCTAAAGATAAGATTGAAGAATTGCTAAAGACTTTTAAGAATGCCAAACGAAGATTTGCGGAGGAAAAAATTGGTGATGTTGTGGTAATTGATGATTATGCACATCATCCGACAGAAATTAAAGTGACTTTGGAGGCGGTTAAGCAAAAATATCCAGATAAAAGATTGGTGGTCGTTTTTGTTCCTAATACGTATTCTAGAACTAAGGATTTTACAGAAGAATTTGTTGAAGCCTTTAAGATTGCTGATAAGACTTATTTAACGGAAATTGATTGTAATAGAGAAAGACAGGAAGATTATCCAGGTATTACTTCACATATTATTATTGATAAATTAAGTGATAGTGATATTATCAGTGTTGAGACGATTGATAAGTTGAAAAATGAGAAGTCTTCAGTTGTGTGTTTTATGGGCTGTGCTTATGTTGATGGTTTGATTAATGCTTTTAAAGAGATTATGAGATAGAGTGTTCTAAAATAGTAATACTTTTAAATCTAAATATAAAGAAGGAAATTATGTTTCCTTTTTTTTGTGGTGATGATATACTGTGAGTGAAAGGAGTAAATATGAATATAGTAACATTGGTAATTATGGTTTTAACGGGGCTCTTATTTTGCTTTTTTGGTTTTCGTTGGAACAAAATTTTAGTTTCTTTATGTGGAGGAGTATGTGGTTATACATTAACTAATTATTTTTTATCGGCAGCTATTACCGAGCCGGCAATTTTGGTTGGTTTGTCAATTATAGTTGCGGTGGCGGTAGCGGCTATCAGTTATTCACTATATAAATTGGGGATTTTTTTGATAGGTTTTATAATAATTGGTTTTTTAGCAGTGACGGTTATTCCATGGGAAATTTGGAACCTAGTTGGTGGTTTAATTTTGGGACTTGTTGGCGGTTATTTAGGAGTTAAATTTTATAAGTATGGAGTAATCATTTATACTTCTATTATAGGTGCTGGTCAAATTTTGGGAGCAGTGGCGGAGTATTTTAAAATTAATGAGCAAATTTCTTTTATTTTAGCGCTTATTTTGATGCTTGTTGGGATCTGCTTTCAAGTGACAAATAATCGTGGAAAAAAGGCAGAATAATCACCTTTTATAGCAACTTACAGTTGCTTTTTTTTATGACATAAAAAATATTTTTCGATTCATACTAGTAGTAGAAATTAGTTAGGAGGAACAGAATGAGAGATAAGAGAAGTAATACAAAACAATTATTTATAATCGTTTTACTGGTTGGAGTTTTTGGAATAACAGTAGGCTTTGCGGCTTTTTCATCAGTTTTAAATATTGAATCTAATGCGCTAGTTGAACCAGATCCTAATTCATTTAGAGTGGTTTTTTCGGCTAGCAAAGATGAATTGATCTATGATGTTGTTCCAGTGTATAGTGATGGGATTTTAAATGCTGAAACTGCTAAAATTGATAATAGTAATGATTCAACTATTAGTAATTTATCAGCAACTTTTACGGAACCTGGCCAAAAGGTTGAATATCATTTTTTTGCTAGGAATATTGGAGAGTATGATGCTTATTTAAAAAATATTATTTTTTTGAATGCAACTAGTGGAAATAACCATAAGATATGTACACCAGTAGTTGGAACATCAGCAGAACTTACGGAGCAAGCTTGCAATGATATTAATTTAAAGATAAAAGTTGGAACAGAGGAATTTACTTCTAAGGGAATAACTAATATTTTTAACCATACTTTGCTTAAAAAAAGTATGGAGGAAGTTGTAGTCGTTATTGAGTATGCTAGTGATGGTGCTAGGGCTGATGGGGATTTTTCTGTTGAGTTTGGGAATATTACTTTAAATTATAGTTCGGTAGATTAATTTTAGAAATATTTAGAAAGGGAGGAATATGAAAACACAAAAAAGGGTTTTTAGGTTTCAACTATTTCTTATTCTTATATTAGGTCTAAGTATTTTCTGGAAGCTGGTTTTTAATCAATATATATTGATACTTATTTTATTTAGTGCTTTATTTCTATTCAATAAATTTTTTGGATTTGAAAAAAGAGATATGCGATATACGCGGGAAATCTTGGAAGATGTTTTTTTATATTTATTAGGCTATTTTATATTTTTTTATTTGTTAGGATTGCTTGTTGGTTTTAATAGAAGTGATCGGTTTTTAAATATTATGGGAATTATAAAGATTTGTCTTCCGACCGTTATAGTTGTATTTGGAAAAGAGTTGCTTCGAAATCAAATACTATTAAAAATTGACAAAAGTTTATTATCAGTTGGAGTTATGATAACTCTATTTGTATTGATTGATATTTTTTTGGTGATTGGTTATGTTGATTTTTTTAATAAAGAAGAAGTTTTTAATTTTTTAGCTTTAGTATTATTCCCAAGTATCAGTTTAAATTTAGCGTTCTCTTATATTTCATATAATGGTGGCTATAAGCCGTGTATTTTATATAGGGTAGTAATGGATTGTTATCCCTATTTCTTGTATTTATTGCCAAATCCGAGCAAATATTTAAGTGCCTTGATAGCGTTTATAGGTCCTTTAGTTGTTTTTTATATTGTTTATGAGAAAATGACTTCTTTTTCTATAATTAATATGAAATATAGGAGAACTAACTTTCTTATATTGACTTTAACATTGTGGCCGATTGTTATTTTAATTTATTTTGTCTCGGGCTATTTTAGATTTCAGGTAGTAGCAATTGCTAGTGGGAGTATGAATCCTAGCATAAATATTGGTGATGCAATAGTGATTGAAAAAGACCGCCCTTTTGAGCACTTAAAAGTTGGCGACATTATTGCATATGAATATGCTGGAAAAATTGTGGTTCATAGGTTAGTTGGTTTTGAAGATTATAAAGGGATACGCTATTACTATACTAAGGGTGATGCTAATACAGAAAGAGATCAATATTATATTTTAGAAGAGAAAATATTAGGGGTAGTTAAATATAAGATACCTTGGGTTGGATTACCGACTGTATGGCTACATGGAAAGGAGTAATTTATGAAAAAATATATTAGTTATGATATGCGAGTATTTGTATGTATTTTGGGAGCGGTAATTACTTTTATGATGGGTGGTATTTGTTTTTTTAAAGGTTTGGATATTAAAAGTGAGAAAGTTATTAAATATGATGAGAAAAGTAATATTAATTATTTGGTTAATTTGAAAGAAAATTCTTTCTATGAAGAAAAATATTTAAAAAAAGATATGATTTATATTGCTAGTTTAATTGATTCAATTGATATTGAATTTTTATATAATTTAAATGTTGCTGAAGCAATGGATTTAAATATTGAATATGAAATTCTAGCGCGGTTAGAAATTATTGATCCTGTTGATGAAAAGGTTTATTTTGAAAAGAAGTATACGCTTTTGGAAAAAGTAAAGGAGAAAGTTTTAGCGAAGAAAAATTTTTTACTAGAGAAAAGTGTGACAATTGATTATGATCATTACAATAATTTGGCTAATAAATTTAAGGCAACTTATGGAATAGATAGTAAGAGCAATTTATTAGTTTATTTGAAAATTAAGAAAAAGGATAGTTCTGGGTCAGAAATATTTGATGAGAATAGTGAAGAGCAGTTACTTTTAACAATTCCTCTTTCTCAGAAAGCAATAGATATTGCAGTGGATTATAAAGAGATTAATAATTCTGATGAGGTGGTGAGAGGGGCTATAGTTGCTATTAATAATAATGATTTATTGATTATGGGCCTTGTTTTTGCAGGCGTTTTTGCTTTCTTTGTGGTTAATTTAATAAAATTAGTTATAGCGGGATCTAAACGAAAGAGTAAATACGATATATATGTAAAGAAAATATTAACACAATATGATCGGCTGATTGTTGAAAGTAGTTATTGCCCCGATATTTCACAATTTAATATCATTAAAGTTCGAGATATATTGGAATTGGTTGATGTTCATGATAATTTGAATTTACCAATAATGTTTTATGAACTCATTAAACATCAAAAAGCTTATTTTTATATAAAAAATGATAAAGATATTTATTTAGTGGTGATTAAGGCGGTTGATTTGGATGAAGATAGCAAAAGATAAATTATTGGTTATTCTGGGAGTTATTATTATTGTATACAGTGTTGGACTTACTATTGGCTATTCTTCGTTTGGATCTAATTTGATGGCAACAAACATAGCTGCAAAAGTAAGATTGGAAGAAGTGATTAGAGTTACTGATTTTAGTGTTGCAGCTGTTGATGGAGAGGCTTATTCATTTTATAATGAGTATAATATTGATCGACTAAGTTCAAAAATAGTCTTGCCTAGTAGTTCTTCCACCATTACCTATAATGTTTCAGTAACTAATTTTGGAAATGTTGATATGGGCTTAGTCGCAATAGAGGATCTTCCGAGTAATTTGGAGGTTAATATTAGTAATTATCAATATGGAGAAAAGATTAGTAAATTGGGTGGAAAAGTTACTTTTTCAATTACTGTTAAATATAGAACTGGAGAGGCTTTGTTAAAAGAGGAAATTCCGATTAATTTAAAATTTAATTTTAAACCATTTTATTCTATTAATTATGTCAATATTGAGGATAAAAATTATCCAAAAGAGATAATAGCTGATGAGTCATTAGAGATTAGTTTTCTTGAAGGTGCACCTTATGAAGTGGCTGTTCATGGTGAGAGTGCAGAGGTGACTTTTACTTATATAGGGGGAGTTTTAAAGATAGATAAGGTAACGAGTAATTTAATAATTGAAGGAATTGATAGGGTATTTAATGAGGACTTTGTTATTGATGCAGACGAGGAAGGATTCTTATTTAATGAGAGTACAACTATTAGTGATTTATTAGAGAGAGAGTTTAGTGGAGTTAATGCAACTGATACTAAAATAACTAAAGTAGAGGTAATCATAGATTATAAGTCACATGCTTTGCTGAGCCAGAGTGTTAATATCAATCTTAAAAATGATCAAAGTACTAGTACAACTACAGCTAGATTTAGTTTGTTAGCTGACAGTGTAAGCGTTACTTTTGATGATATTTTAATATTACCGGGTGAAGAATTCGCTATATCTATTGATGAAAGATTAATATTTAATCATAATATAGATATTTATGGTATGAAATTAAAAATATATTTTGAATGATTATTGTGAGGTAGACTTTTGTGGTTTTTTATATTAGAATTGTATTAAAGTAATAGAATGATTACTTTGAGGAGGTTTTTAATGATATTAGTTACTGGTGGGTGTGGTTATATTGGTAGCCATACTTGTTGTGAATTACTTGAGAATGGATATCAGGTAGTAATTGTAGATAATAATTGCAATTCTAAAGAAGATGTAATTGAAAAGATTGAGAAAATTACTGGTAAAAGAGTAAAATTTTATAAAGGCGATGTTTGCGATAAGACTTTAATGCAAAAAATATTTAGTGAAAATACAATTGAGGCGGTTATTCATTTTGCAGGGTTAAAAGCGGTTGGAGAATCGGTTCAAAAACCACTTTTGTATTATCGAAATAATATTGATTCAACTTTGACTTTATTAGAGGTAATGGAGGAGAACAATTGTAAAAAGTTAGTATTTTCATCGAGTGCTACGGTGTATGGGTCTCCTAAAGAGTTGCCAATTCGAGAAGATTTCCCTTTGTCAACGACTAATCCGTATGGAACAACAAAACTATATATAGAAGGAATTCTAAAGGATTTAGTGGTAGCCGATAAAGACTGGAGTATTGCGATTCTACGCTATTTTAACCCAATTGGAGCACATAAAAGTGGTTTGATTGGAGAGAATCCAAATGGTATTCCTAATAATTTAATGCCATATATTATAAAGGTAGCGACTAAAGAATTAGAAAAACTGAATGTTTTTGGCGATGATTATGATACTCATGACGGGACTGGTGTAAGAGATTATATTCATGTTGTTGATTTAGCTAAGGGTCATATTAAGGCTATTGAGAAAATATTAAGTACACATGGGGTTGATTGCTACAACTTAGGAACTGGTCATGGTTATAGTGTTTTGGATTTAGTTAAAACGTTTGAAAAGGTAAATGGAATAAAAATAGATTATACCATTGTACCTAGGCGAAGTGGAGATGTGGCGGCGTGTTATGCAGATCCTTCATATGCCAAGGAAAAACTTAATTGGATGGCTGAGTTAGGAATAGAAGATATGTGTCGTGATAGTTATAATTTTGTAAAAGAAAAAGAGCATTAAGAACTTTTTCTTTTTTTATGAAAACAGCAAATGTTTAGTATAGTATACATAAGTGCAACTAGAAATTGATTGTATTTTCTTAATATCTGTGGTAAAATATAGCCAAAAAAAAGGAGAGGCAGTATGCAGGTGAGAAAGTTTTTAGAATGGATTAGTGATTTAATTTGGATATTTCTAATAGGAAGTTTTGTGGGTTTCATATATGAAAATTTATTGATGTTTTTTAGAGGTAATTATGCTTTAAGGCAAGGTCTTTTGTATGAACCGCTTATTCCAATATACGGAATTGGCTTAGTGGTTTTTTATTTAATTTATAAAAATTTAAAGTTGGAAAAAGTAAGTAAGCCTTTAAAATATTTAATAATTTTTTTAATAGCCTTAGTAATGGGTGGAGTTACTGAGTACATTGGTTCTTGGATTCAAGAAGTGGTTTTTGGAACAGTTTCTTGGGATTATTCGTATATGAGATTTGATTTAAATGGTAGAACTAGTTTATATCATTCTAGTATTTGGGGAGTTTCAGGTTTGACTTTTTATATAATTTTGTTACCAATAATAAATAAACTTAAATGTTATAAAAATAATAAGATAGGAATAGCTTTGACGGTATTATTGAGTGCTGTGCTATTGGCGGATTGTACAATTTCAACTCTTGCATGTAATAGGAGAGAGGAGAGGAGAAATGATGAGGTTGCTTCAACGAAGTTAGACCAGTTTTTAGATAGATATTATCCAGATGTATTTATTGATAGGATTTATAATAATGCTAATGTTGTGAAAAAGTAAAAGTCCAATTATTTTGGACTTTTTTATTGTGTTGGAAAATAAGAAAGCATAAAAAAATTATAAGAAGACTTGTAAAAGTTAGAAAATAATGATAGAATGTTATTGTCTTTGGAAAAACGGAGGCAAGATGACCTGTTGGTGAAGTGGTTTAACACGCTACCCTCTCAAGGTAGTATTCATGGGTTCGAAACCCATACAGGCCACCAAATTAAATATTAACTCGGGTTTTTAACTCGAGTTTTTTTGTTAAAAAATACCATTTATAAAAACAAATGTTCGTGTTATAATGATATTGGTGATAAAAATGGGAAGGACATATGCTTGCATTGATTTAAAAAGTTTTTATGCGTCGGTAGAGGCAAAAGAACGTGGATTTGATCCGATTGATGTAAATTTGGTCGTAGCTGATACTGCGAGAAGTGAAAAGACAATTTGTTTGGCAATATCGCCTACACTTAAAAGATATGGATTGCCTGGAAGAGCAAGATTATTCGAAGTGAATCAAATAATTAAGGGCGTTAATAATAAACGAAGAAAACAATTAAAAGGTAAGACTTTTAACGGAAAATCTTGTTTTTTTAAAGAACTTAGTCAAAGGACTGATTTGGCAGTTGATTATGTCATTGCAACTCCAAGAATGGGTCTATATATAGAGTATAGTAGTAGAATATATAATATTTATTTGAAATATATGGCGCCTGATGATATTCATGTTTATTCTATTGATGAGGTGTTTTGCGATATTACAGATTATTTAAAAATTTTAAAACTTAGTCCTGAAGAATTTGTTCGCATATTAATCAAGGAAGTTTATAAAGAGACGGGAATAACAGCTACCGCTGGAATTGGGACAAATTTATATTTAGCTAAAGTGGCGATGGATATTGTTGCGAAAAAGATGGAAGCCGATGAGCATGGCGTTAGAGTCGGGGTGTTAGATGAAGAAAAATATAAGAGACTATTGTGGGATCATCAACCTATTACAGATTTTTGGCGAGTTGGGAAAGGTTACGCTAAAAAATTAGAGAAATATGGTTTTTTTACAATGGGTGATATTGCGAGATGTTCAATTGAGAATGAAGGGCTACTTTATAAGTTATTTGGTGTAAATGCGGAATATTTAATTGATCATGCTTGGGGAATTGAGGTTTGTACAATGAAGGATATTAAGACATATAAACCGAACGCTCATAGTATTGGAAGCGCTCAAGTTTTGCGTAGAGCTTATAATTATTCGGAAACAAAGTTAGTAGTCAAGGAGATGACAGATAGTTTATGTCTTACTTTAATTAGAAAGAGGAAGGCTACAAATAAAATAAATTTATCTTTGGGATATGATATTGGAAACTTGAATGAAAACTATACTGGGGATGTAGTTAGGGATTTTTATGGCAGATGGGTTCCAAAACCAACTCAAGGAACAATTAATATAGGTTTTTATACTAATTCAGGGAAGATTATTTTAGAAAAGATGGTTGAATTATTTGAAAAGATTATGGATCGGGACTTATTGGTTAAAAGAATTAATATTTCATTTAGTGATGTTTTAGAGTTGACGGAGTTAAATAAACAACAAGTAAGACAACTTAATTTGTTTACATTTATGGAAGAACAAGTTGAGGAGACTAGTAATTTTACTGATGGAGAAATAGCTTTACAAGAGACATTATTAGTTATTAAGGAAAAGTATGGCAAAAATGCAATTTTAAGAGGAATGAATTTTGTGGATGGGGCCACGACGATGGAAAGAAATGGGCAAATTGGAGGCCATAAAGCATGAATAAATATGATGATATTATAAATTTTGAGCGGCCTAATTCTTTAATAAGAACAAAAGCCAGCAGGGAGAATAGAGCGGCTCAGTTTGCTCCTTTTTCAGCATTAGCAAGCTATGAGGATGTTTTAGAAGAGATTAGACGGATAACAGTTGAAAAAAAGGTTTTGGCAGATAATTGTCAAGAGATGATTAATAATAGACTTAATTTTATAAAGAAACATATTAAAGAACAATTTGTAATTTCTATTTCTCATTTTATTAAAGATGAAAATAAAGATGGTGGATTGGTTAAAATAAGTGTAGGTTGTATTAGAAAAATTGATGAAGTTAAGCGAATCGTTGTATTGACAACAGGGGAGAAAATTATGATTGATGATATTGAAAATATTATTGGTGATGTTTTTGATTTATTGGAAGTTTAGGAATAAAATTATAATAATTTTTAATATTTTTTCGATTGACTTGTGACAGGGTGTCATATTATAATGAGTAAGCATATGAAATAGTGCAAAGAAAATAAGTAGGTGATATAAATGCCTAGTCAAACTTTTTTTAACTTGGATAAAAATAAGCAAAAGAAATTATTAGATGTTGCGATGGAAGAGTTTTCTAATTATTCTTATAATGAAGTTTCTATTAATCAAATTATTATGAAGGCAGGGATTCCAAGAGGAAGTTTTTATATGTATTTTAAAGACAAGGATGATTTGTTTGAATATTTATTTTTGACTAATAGAGAAAATTTTTGTAATCTCACTAGAAAGTGTTTTATAAAAAATAAAGGTGATTTATACAAGAGTTTTATTGATTTGTATGATGAGATTGTTTATTATGTTGTGAAACACAATTATGGGAGAATATTTAAAAATACGTTTATTTTTTTCAATATGCATAAAAGTAATTTTGAAAAGCCTGGTTATCCTATCTATTTAGAGGTAAAGGATCTTATTGATTATGATAAGTTGAAGGAGGATCAGGTGGAATTTGTGTTTATAATGCTTTTTCATCATTTATTTATGACGATTACATACTGTATTAATAATGATTGTTTGAATGATAAAAATTACTTTATAAAGAAGTTGCAAATTTTGTGCTATGGAATATATAAATAAAAGAAAGGATGTATGTATGTTTAAATTATTTAAAAATTTAACGAAAAAGGAAATTATATATGCTTTAATTTGTATTGTGTTGGTTTCTTGCTGCGTATGGTTGGAACTAAGAATTCCGGATTATATGAGTAAAATAACACAATTGGTACAAACTGAGGGTAGTAAGATGGCGGAAATCTTAGAGCAGGGTGGCTTTATGATTGGATGTGCACTTTTAAGTTTGGTTTGTAGTATTACAGTCGGCTATTTTGCTTCTCGTGTTGCATCTAGCTTTTCGGCTACTCTACGAGGAAAGATTTTTGCAAAAGTTGAACGTATGGGAATTGCTGAGATTAAAAAATTCTCAACAAGTAGTTTAATCACTAGAACTACTAATGACGTAACGCAAGTAGAAATGTTAATTGGAATGGGTTTACAAGCAATGGTTAAGGCACCTATTATGGCAGTTAGTGCAATATTTAAGATTTTAAACAAGGGATTTGAATGGAGTATTTTGGTGGCTTGCTGTGTAGCTATTCTATTATTTGTAGTTGTAACATTACTAATTATAGTTTTACCTAGATTTAAGATAGTTCAAAAATTAATAGATAAAATTAATGGTGTTACTCGTGAAAATTTATCAGGCATTAGAGTTATTAGAGCTTTTAATGCGGAAAAATATCAAACTGATAAATTTGGAAAGGTCAATGATGAATTAACTAGAATGCAGTTATTTAATCAGAGATGTTTTGAAATAATGAACCCAACTATGAATTTAGTTATGCATGGTTTAACTTTAGGAATTTATATTATTGGAGCTATTTTAATTCAAAAAGCAGGAATGCTAGAAAAAATTACTTTATTTAGTGATATGGTAGTATTTTCTAGTTATGGAATGAATGTTATTATGTCATTCTTAATGTTATCGATGATTTTTATGATGCTTCCACGTGCACAAATCTCGGCTAATCGTATTAATGAGGTTTTGGATGAAGAAATAACAGTTATTGATGGCTCTTTTGAAGGAAAAACCGAAACTATTGGGGAAGTTGAATTTAAAAATGTTTCATTTAAATATCCTGATGCAGATGAGTATGTGTTGAAGGACATATCCTTTAAAGCAAATAGAGGAGATACAGTGGCTTTTATAGGCTCAACGGGTAGTGGGAAATCAACTTTAATTAATTTGGTACCTAGATTTTATGATGCTACTGAGGGTGAAGTTTTAGTTGATGGTATTAACGTGAAAGAGTATAAACAAGAGATTTTACACAACAAATTAGGATATGTACCACAAAAAGCAGTTATGTTCACAGGAACTGTTGCGAGTAATGTTGCTTATGGGGATAATGGACGTGAAAAAGCAGATATGTCTAAAATAAAGCAAGCTATTGCAGTTGCTCAAGGTGAAGATTTTGTCTTAAAAATGGAAAATGAATATGATGCTCATATTGCACGTGGAGGAACTAATGTATCTGGTGGACAAAAGCAAAGATTGGCAATAGCAAGAGCTATTGCGAGAGATCCAGAAATTTATATATTTGATGATTCTTTTTCAGCCCTAGATTATAAAACTGATGCTGTACTTAGGAGAGAACTAAAAAAATATACTAAAAACGCAACTAGTTTAATTGTTGCTCAAAGAATTGGAACAATTATAAATGCAGATAAAATTATAGTATTAGATCAAGGCGAGTGTGTTGGAATTGGAACACACAAAGAATTACTCGAAACGTGTGAGATTTATAAAGAAATTGCCTTGTCACAATTATCGAAGGAGGAGTTAGAGAATGCCTAGACCTGGTCAAGAACGAGTTATGGAAAAGTCTAAGGATTTTAAAGGTTCAATGATTCGATTAATCAAAAATTTGAATCCTTGGAAATATGTAATGATTATAGCAATTACTTTAGCGATGTTTTCGTCAGCTCTTGCGCTTTTTGCTCCTAATAAGTTAAGCGAATTTGCTGATTTGATTAGTGATGGACTAGTTCCAAAAACAGAAAAGTTAAAAGAGATTGGTGAAGAAATTGGTAAAAACTTTGCACAAATTGATTTTAATAAAAAAATTGTTGAATTAAATACAAACGTAGATTTAACAAAAAATGAACAACAAGAAATAAATACAGTTATTAAGAAACTAGCAACAGTAAAAGATAAGAGCGAAGCTGGTAAATTAATGTTGGAATTGCCAGACAAGGTACTTATTTATTTAATTTCTGATATAGAGATTGATGGTAGTTTAATTACGGCTAGTGATCAAGTAAAGGTATTACGCTTAGCGGCATCTATTGGAGATGAAGTTAAAACTGAGAATGCCTTGAAGTTAATTGATGAGTTACCTGATTCTGTCTATAATTTAGTAAAACCGGAAATAGATATGGATGCGGTAAAAAAATTAGCAATGTTTATGGCTATTCTTTATGTTACAAGTGCATTATTTAGCTTTATTGAAGGACTTTCTACAACAACAGTTTCAAATAGATTTGCTAATTCCTTGAGAAATAGAATTAGTAAAAAAATTAATAAGTTGCCACTTAAATACTTTGATACTCATGAGGCAGGTGATGTTTTATCTCGCGTGACGAATGATGTTGATATGATTGCACAAAATTTAAATAATAGTTTGGCAACGATTGTAGCTGGGGGAACTTTATTTATAGGTTCTGTAATTATGATGTTCATTACTAACTGGATAATGGCGATAACGGCAATTGTTTCTAGTTTAATTGGTTTTGCGTTAATGTTTACAATACTTGGAAAATCACAAAAATATTTTAATCAAAAACAAGTTGAACTTGGTAATATGAACGGATATATTGAAGAAATGTATTCTGGACATAATGTTGTTAAAGCTTATAATGGAACCGAGGAGGCGATAAATAGATTTGGAGAACTAAATCAAAAACTTTATACGGCCAATCGTAAGAGTCAATTCTTATCTGGAATGATGCATCCTATCATGGGATTCGTTGGTAACTTCGGATATGTTATGGTTTGTATTGTTGGGGCATTACTTACTATGAATAATGTAATTACTTTTGGTGTAATTGTAGCCTTTATGATTTATGTTCGTCTATTTATTAATCCACTTACGCAGATTGCCCAAGCTATGACTAGTTTACAAGCAACGGCTGCTGCTAGTGAACGTGTCTTTGAGTTTTTAGATGAAGTTGAGATGTCTGATCAAAAAGATATAAAGAAAAAACTTAATAAGAGTCAAGTAAAAGGTGAAATTGAATTTAAAAATGTTAAATTCGGTTATGATCCAGGACGTACAATTATTAAGGACTTTAGTGTATCTGTTAAGCCTGGTCAAAAGATTGCTATTGTTGGGCCAACGGGGGCAGGAAAAACAACGATGGTTAATTTGTTGATGAAGTTTTATGAAATTAATAATGGTGAAATTTTGATTGATGGAGTTTCGACGAAAGATTTGGCAAGGGAAAATATTCATGAATTATTTATAATGGTTTTACAAGATACTTGGTTGTTCGAAGGGACAATTGGTGATAATATAAGATTTAGTAAGGAAGATGTAAGTGAACGAGAAGTTTGGGAAGCTTTAAGAACTGTAGGAGTAGATCACTTTGTTAAAACCTTACCTGGTGGCTTAGATTATGTTCTTGGTGATAATGATACCGTTAGTCAAGGGCAAAAGCAGTTACTTACAATTGCTCGTGGAATGATTGAAGATGCACCTTTCTTAATCTTGGATGAAGCAACAAGTAATGTTGATACTAGAACAGAAGAATTAGTTCAAAAAGCGATGGATAAATTAACAGAAGGTAGGACATCATTTATTATTGCTCATAGATTATCTACTATTAAGAACGCTGATTTAATTTTAGTTATGAATGAAGGTAATATTATAGAGCAAGGAACTCATGATGAATTACTTGCAAAAAAAGGCTTTTATGCTGGTCTTTATAATTCACAATTTGAACTTGGAGAGGAGTAGTAATACTTCTCTTTTTTTATTTATTTGGGCTTGTAAAAAATAATAAAATAGTCTAAAATTATTATAGTAGGAGAGGTGTTGAGAACATGAATAATAATGGGGTTAATCAAACAACAAATCAGGGAACAGTTACAAATACTAATACAACGCTAAATACGCAAAATGTATCAGGAACAACTTCGATTGCGACTACTCATCCACAAGTTTTAGCAGCATCAGGGGATGCCCAGGCGAGAGCTCAAGCGGCGGTGGACGCTGCAGGAGTGCAGATTAATGCGCCAGTAGAAACTGAGACTAAAATTAAAGATAAAAAGGCGAAAAAAGAAAAGCAACCACGGCAAAGAAATAAATTAGCGGGTGTATTGTTTTTTATTATAATTTTATTGGTTGGCGGTTGTGGTTATTTGTGGTATTATCATCAACAACAAATGTTAATAATGGCTGAAAGATGTACCCCCGTATCAACAAGTGGTGAAGAAAAGGAACTTGATTTAAATTCTAATATTGTTAAAGATTTATACTCAAGGGTAGCAACAACTTTGCGAGAAGATTTAGGTGAAGTGGAACTAAATGATGATTTAAAACTATATTTGGCATATAGACAGATAAATAAAGGAGATTTTTATGAATCTCATTGCAAGTTATTTCAAAAAGCCGGTATAGAACCATTTACCTGTGATGAAACTAGTGGTTTTACACCACTTGCTTTTAAAGCTGAAACGTTAGAAGTTGAATATCGAAAAATGTTTGGATATGATGCAGTGGTACCTCATGGCAACATTCAATTAGGCACAACTTGTATTGGAGGATATGAATATATTGAAAGTCGTGGAGAATATGTTCAGGGTCAATGCTCTTCTACGGGAGCAACACTTTATCGGGTTGATAAGGAACTTACGAGTGCTTATAGTAAGAAATCAATTATTGTATTGAGGGAGAGAGTAAAATACTATGGCTCTGAAGGCTTAACAGTTCCTGATAGATTGGTAAGTGGAACCTATGAGTATACGTTTAAATTAGATATGAATTATAATTATACATTTGTAAGTAAAAAACTTGTAAGTGAATAAATGACAAAAAGATGAATAGTGACGAGGTGTTTTAATGGAAATAAAAAGAATTGTTACAGGAACTCTTGATGAGAATTGTTATGTACTTATAAAAGATGGGGAGTGTTTAGTTGTTGATCCTGGAGCAGATTATAATAATATTAGGGAAGCGGTTGGAGATAATAAAGTTTTAGGGGTTCTTATTACACATTCACATTTTGATCATATTGGAGCATTACGGAATTTTTTGACAAAACGAAGTATTAAGATCTTTAAAAAAAGTAATTTAGAGGAAAAGGAGTATTCAATTGGTGGTTTTAAATTTGAATGTTTATATACTCCAGGTCATTCTAAAGATTCAGTAACTTTTTATTTTAAAGAAGATCAGGCTATGTTTGTTGGCGATTTTGTCTTTCAAGATTCAATTGGTAGGTGCGATTTACCTGGGGGATCTATTAGTGAAATGGAAGACAGCATAAAGAAATTGTTAATGTTTAATGAAAATGTGACATTGTATACGGGACATGGCGAGATTACGACTTTAGATATAGAGAAAAATAGTAATCCTTATTTAAATAATAAGTAAAGGGAGGTAAAAGGAAATATTTACTTCTTTTCTTTTTTTTAGTTTTGTGATATTATAGTGTGTCGAAGAGGGAGGATATTATATGAAGGTTTGGACTAAAGTACATTTAAAAGATAAAGACCGAAGTGTCGATTTAATTAGCAAATCACTTACTAACTATTTATATGGTTATGGGCCAATAGATGATATTAGTAAAAAATATAATATTTCGAAAGAGGATAGAAAAGTCTTAGATCAATATACAGCTAATAGAATTGCCGGGGTATTAATGCTGTATTTGGCTGGCGATACGAGAAGAATTAATGATATAGTTAATAGATATAATTTGGATAATAGTTTGGTAGCAGACGTTTTACCAGAATTAGAGGGATATATAAACAAATAAAAAGAACTTAACTTACAAGTTCTTTTTTTAAATAAAAAATAATGTACTTAGGAAACCTAATATAAGGGCAACTACCAAGATTATGGATACTATTTTTACAAATGTTTTATTCATCTTATTCACCTCTATTTATAATTATAAGATATTTGTTGGAAAAAGTAAAATGAATTTCTTCATCAAAGGTTTAGAATTCGAATAGTATTTAGTGGTGATAGAAGAAATGAATAAAGAAATGATTAAACAAAAGAAATTATTATTATTTTTACTAGGAATTTTAGTTTTAGGTTTTGTTGGAGGACTTCTCTTTATTAGTATAATAAGTAGTGATAATAAAGAATTAGTTAAAGAAAGTGTTGAGGGATACTTTGAGATAGTAAAGAGTGGTAAAGAAATTAATGTTTTTAGTGTTCTAAAAGAGTGCTTGGAGAGTTTTGGTGGTAATTTAGTAATTTGGTTAATTGGTATTTCAATAGTTGGAGCGTTTTTGGCAGGGATAGCCGTCTTTTTTAGGAGTTTTTTAGTTGGTTTTAGCTTTGCGAGTATTGTTTATACTTTTAAAATAAAAGGTGTTTTACTTGCCATAATCTATATTATTCCGGAAATTCTATCTTTATTTATTTTATTTTTCTTGGTTTATTATGCCATTAGTTTTTCGATTTTATTATTTAATTATTTATTTAAGAAAAAAGAAATAGTTAGGACTTTAATTATGCGAAGATATTTAAAGGTGTTATTTTTGGTATTAGGGGCTTGTATTTTGAATAGTTTATTAAAGACACTTGTTATTCCATTAATATTACAACTTTTTTAACTTTTAAATTGCGTTTTTTTAGTGTATACTTTAGGTGGTGATTTATATGGAAAAAGTTGTAGGACTTGGAATGAGTGGTGGAGTTGATTCTTCTGTTGCGGCTTATTTATTAAAGCAGCAGGGTTATAAAGTTGTGGGGATTACTATGCGACTTATTACGGGAGAGAAAACTGAAAATGCTATTGAAGATGCAAAGAAAGTTTGTGATATATTAGAAATTCCACATTATGTCGTTGATTTTAAAGAAGAATTTAGGAAGATTGTAATTGATAATTTTATTGAGTCTTATGAAGAAGGAAAAACACCTAATCCTTGCTGCGTTTGTAATAAATATTTTAAATTTGGCTTGTTTTATGAGGCAGCGATTAAATTAGGGTGTGATTATATTGCAACAGGACATTATGCTTGTATAAAAGATGGTAAGTTGTATAGAGCAAAGGTTTTGGAAAAGGATCAGTCCTACTTCTTGTGGGGAATTGATAAAAATATTTTAAAACATGTGATTTTTCCGTTAGCAAATTATAATAATAAAGAAGAAATAAGGCAAATTGCGACTTCTATAAAATTAGAAATAGCAAAAAAGAAAGATAGTCAGGAGATTTGTTTTATTCCTGATGATAATTATAAGAAATTTTTAGATAGTGAGTTGATTTCTAAGCCGATTAAGGGTGAAATCTGTTTGGAAAATGGTGAAGTATTAGGATTACATAATGGACTTATTTATTATACAATTGGACAACGTAAAGGACTTAATATTAGTTATAAAGAACCTTTGTATGTTATAAAGATTGATACTTTAAATAATAAGTTGATTGTTGGTCCTAATGACAGTTTATTTAAAACATCATTAGTGGCAGGTAAAGTTAATTTATTAGATGAGGTTAAAGATGGTGATTATTTTGCTAAAGTAAGATCACGGGGAAGTTTAAGAAAGTGCTATGTTAAATTTAGAGAAGCTGGAAAAATGGATATTAAATTTGTTGAAGCCGAACGAGCTATCACTTTGGGGCAATCAGTAGTTTTGTATGATGAGAGTGGGGCTTGTTTAGGTGGAGGAATTATCGAAGAAGTTGGTAATGATTAAGTATCTAAAAATGATACTTTTTCTTTTTATTGATATTGCTTGAAATACTAATAAATGTGTCAATTTACACTTGATTATTTACATATAAATGTCTATAATTATATTAGGAGGGTAATTATATGAAAGAATTGAATGTAGTACTAACAGAACTTGGTATTAGTAAGGTGAGATTGGCCAAATATCTAGGGGTATCTAGACAAATGCTATATAATTATTTAAGTATTGATGATATTAATAATTGGCCAAAAGAAAAGGCTGCTAAATTATTGAGTTTATTAAATATAGAGAAAATTGATGCTCTAAGCGGTTTGAAAATTACTGGTGAGTATATAATTGAAGTTGAAGGAAGATTAAATGAAGGTGTGAAAGATTCTTCAAGCAAAGAAGTAATTGCTGATTTAAAGGGTTTTAATAAAAGAGAACAAGAATTGCTTTCGGATATTATTAATCTTTTAAAAGAAAAGTTAATTGCTGATAAAACAAAAGATACTTATAATACGTATTTATATTTGTATCATTTCTTACAATCAATGGGGACAACTGAAGAATTGAAGTATATTTTAGCATATATGTCTAAATCATTAGGCTTTACAGATCCACTTGAGTTTGCTTTTAACAAGGATAAACAATTTATATTTGAAAGTATTTTATTTAGTGCTATGACTTTATATAATAATGGTGGGGCTTCTAAGAGTAAGTTAAGTGCATCTCATCAAAGGTTTGTACAGGATATTGAGCATAAAAATGAAGAAAAACTATCTCGTACCCAGGAACTTAATACGGCAAAAGTTCAAGCTTTGAAAGAACTTGGCTATACAGAAATAAATGAGGATAATGCAAAAGAAGTATTGGAAAAGATAGCGGAAATTCAATCGAGGAAAGTTTAAAGAGGTGTTTAGAAAATGAATAATTTTTGTGGAAATTGTGGAGCACAATTAGTTAATGGTAGTTGTCCATATTGTAATGGTAATAATGTTGTAAATCAACAACAAATGTCAAACCAACAATTTCAAAATAATGTTAATATGAATCAAAATATGGGGATGAGTAATCAGCCAGTTATGGGTGGAGTTGAAAATTTGAATTTAAATGGTAATAGTAATGTTAATAATGGGTCTATTACTAATAATACTTCTGCTTCAAATAAAGGTATAATTGGTTTAGTTTTAGGTATTGTTGCGTTTTTTATATTTGGATTTTTAGCATTTATTGGACTTGCACTATCTATTACAGGATTAAATGAAGCTAAAAGTAATGGTGGAGCTGGCAAGGGTGTTTGTATTGCTGGAATAGTTGTATGTGGTATTGATAGTGTTTTGTTAGTGCTAGGTTGGATTGTGAAACTTTTGAGTTTAGGAGCTTAAAATAGTTAAGAAGTGGAGTGATGTAAGTGAATAGATTTTGTCCTAGTTGTGGTCAAAAAATTGTTGAAGAGGGAGCATTTTGCATTAATTGTGGCTATAACTTAAGTAAGCAAAATGAAGAACAAGAAAAAACTTATAATAATAATTATAGTCAAGCAAGTAATAATTTAAATACAACTTCAGTAACTAATTATAATAATGGGATGGCGATTGCCGGGTTTGTTTTAGGAATTATTTCTTTACTTTGTTGTTGTTATACATCTTGGATTTCTATTGCTGGTCTTATTTTTTCAGTTGTAGGCCTAAGCAATGCAAATAGTCATTGCGGAAGTGGAAAAGGTTTAGCTATAGCTGGTATAGTGTTAAATTCTATTTCAATTTTATTAACTATTATTTACAGTATTATTTTTTTAGGAACTTATATGCTTTAATATTTGGAGTATTAAATGTTAGAGAAGGGATGCTGGTTTCGAGAAACTTTTGGATTGTATTGTCCTGGATGTGGTGGAACGAGGATGTTAAGAGCAATCTTACAATTAAATTTTTATCAGGCTTTTCGTTATAATCCATTAATCTTTTTATTGCTTGTTTTTATGTGTATTTGGGGCTGTTTTAATTTATATAGACTTATTACACATAAAAATATAATTTGGCCAAAAGAAAGGCATTTTGTGACGTTAGCGGCGGTTGTTGTTATATATATGATATTAAGAAATATTCCACTGTTTAAATTTTTAATTCCAACGGATGTTTAAGATAGAGGAGGGTACCCCTCTATTTTTATTTATAAAAAAATAAAGTTATTTTTTATCTTTTAAAATTGAAATTTTAAGTAATTATAATATATAAACAAAATAATTAAAAAAAATTAAGAAGATAAGTCTAAAATTTTTATGTATTAGTTTATTAATAGTTAATAAAATTGAAATGATTTATGTTAACTTGTTAAATTTATTTTATGGAAATTATTACTTTATATTTTAACGTTTAATAAATATTATTAACTTCCTATAATTGATATTATGTTAACTTCTATATAGAAAATATATTTATATTATTTGAATTTATATACTATGTCTAATCTTTACTTTTAACATTATAACAACACTTATTGCTTCTTATTTTATTATACTAGTATTATAATAGTTTATTAGTAAATTATAAAGTTTTTTTGTTAATTTGATTCTTTATTTACATGAGTTTATTATATATATTAATTATTGACAAAATATGTTTTAATATGTTTATTTATCATACATCTGTTTAAGATATTTAATATTATGATTAATTAAGTTAATATTACTAGAATGCATTTTAAGCGATTTAATATTTAAAAGATAGGTATTTGTCTTTCTCGATTTAAAATAGAATTCATACATATTTTTATTGTTTTGCTTAATACTAATAATGGAGGTTAAATTTATGAGTAAAAAGAAAAGTAATGCTAATATTAAATGTGATGTGTCCTCTTGTGAAAATAATAATTGCGAAGAGGGTACTTGCCGTTTAGAAAAAGTATGTATTAGTTGTAGTTGTGATAATGATAAATGTCATGATACTTGTGAGACAATTTGTCAAAGCTTCAAAGAGACAGACTCAGATATTAATGATAATGTATATGAAGTAACTTCAGAAATTGAAGAAAAATAAAAGTAGGGGAATTGGATTTCTCCTACTTTTTTATTTTCTACTTCCCTTCTCTATTCTAATTCATTTAAAAATGATGTTCCAATAGGTGGAAGTTCTACTTCAAAATTATCAGCAATGGTTGCACCAATATCGGCAAAAGTTTCTAGGGGGCTAAGTCGTTTATTCTGTTTGAAATTACGACTATATATAATTACAGGTACATTTTCTCTTGTGTGATCATTTCCTTTAAACGTTGGATCATTTCCATGGTCAGCGGTGATAATTAATAAATCATCTATTTCTAATTTATTTAAAATAATTGGAATGTCAACATCTAATTCTTCGATGGCGTGAGCATATCCTTCAATGTCTCTAGTATGCCCATATAGACTATCAAAGTCGGCTAGATTTACCATACATAAACCAGTAAATCTTTTATCCATAATATCAGTTAATTTGTTAATTGCTTCAGCGTTATTTGATGCTTTAATGTTTTTATTGATACCTTGACCATCGAATATATCATTTATTTTTCCAATACCAATTACATTATAACTATTTTCTAATAAACTATCTAAAACACTTTTTTGAGGTGGTTTAATTGCGAAATCTTTTCGACTGCTGTGAATAAATTTATATTTGCCAGGATTTCCGGTAAAAGGACGAGCTATTACCCTCCCTACTCTCCAATCTTCTTTAAGCGTTAATGCTCTTATTTTCTCACAATATTGATGCAATGTAGCAATAGGAATAGAATCTTCGTGAGCAGCAACTTGCAAGTCGGAGTCGGCAGAAGTATATATTATAAGAGAACCATAACTTGCTTGCCGTTCACCTAATTCTTGAATAATAGAATCGTCATTGCAACATTTATTTCCAATGACTCTACGACCAGTTACTTGTTCTATTCCCGCTAAGATGTCATAAGGAAAACCACTATTAAAAGTTTTGAATGGAATATCATTTTTGATACCCATCATTTCATAATGTCCATTTAGTGAATCCTTTCCAGCATTAATTGGTTTAGCAATCGTATAGTATGCTTCAACATTTTCATTTTCATTCATATTTAAGGTATCAAGAAAGCCAATTTTTTTTAAATTTGGAATAAATAAATCACATTGTTCATTTATGTGACCTAAAGTATTGGAACCATTATCTTGAAAATTAATAGCGTCGGTTGTTTCTCCAACTCCGAGCGAATCTAATACCATTAAAAATATACGTTTAAATTTCATTTGAATAACTCCTTTTATTTATTACTTCGTGGATGATATTTATTATAATCTTCACGGACTTTATCATCACTTACACGAGTATAGATTTTAGTTGTTGAAATGTCGGCGTGTCCTAACATTTCTTGAATACTTCTTAAGTCAGCTCCCCTATTGATTAGATGTGTTGCAAAAGAATGTCTAAGGGTATGGGGAGATGTTTCTGGGTTAAGGCCTTTTTCTTTTAAAATATTTTTGAGGATTTTAAAAAAACCTTGTCTAGTCATTCCTTTTCCGTGATTATTTATGAATAATTTATTACAGGGAATATTTTTTAATAATTCTCGACGTTTTAGGAGATATAGATTTAAATAGTAGATGGAATACTCTCCAAGTGGTACTTCTCTTTCTTTATTTCCTTTACCCATTATTCTTATTAAACAATTAGTTAGATCTATATCTGTAGTTGTCAGATTTATTATTTCACTCACTCTTAAACCTGTTCCATACATTAATTCTAACATAGCTTTATTGCGATAGTCAAATGGTGTTGTAAGTTCAAGATCTAAGAGCTTATTAATGTCTTCAATACTTAATGTTTTAGGTAGCGTTTTTCGCAATTTAGGACGTTCAATGAATTCTGATACATCATTTTTGACAAGTTTTTGTTTGAAAAGGTAGATGTGAAAATTTTTGATTACAGTTAAATTGTGAGCAACAGTAGAGGTTTCGGCTTGATTACGCTCCTTTAAAAATAATTTTATATCGTCAGAAGTGATATTTTTTATGCTTGTAACGGCATGTTCTTCTAAAAAATTTTTATATATTTCTAAATCATTCCGATATGAGGCTACTGTTCGGTCGGTTAGCCCTTTTTCAAAGATACAATAATTAATAAAATCTGCAATTGCATTTTCTATGTCCATAAATCTTTCACCATACTAAGTATAGCCTAATTTAGAAAAAAAAACAACTTATGGTTCTAGTATAGTAATTCGAATAAAAGTTTGATAAAATAGATTATGGTGATTAATATGAGTAAACCTTTAGCATTAAAATTAGCTCCTAAAACATTAAGTGATGTGATTGGTCAAAAACATTTAATTGGTGAAGGAAAGATAATTAGTAATTTATGTAAAAATAAGAAATTATTTTCGATGATTTTATATGGTAAGCCCGGGATTGGAAAAACTTCAATTGCTAATGCTTTGGTTAATGATTTAGGAGTAAGACATAGGTTTTTAAACGCAACTACTAATACTAAAAAAGATTTGGATATTGTTATAGAAGAAGCAAAAATGTATGGGGAAATGGTTTTGGTGATGGATGAAATTCATAGGCTTCACAAGGATAAGCAAGATGTATTATTGCCTCAATTAGAGAGTGGTCTTATTACGTTAATTGGGATGACTACTTCAAACCCTTATCACGCGATTAATCCGGCAATTAGAAGTAGATGTCAGTTATTTGAACTTCATGAATTAGAACCAGAGGATATAATCGAAGGGTTATCTTTGGCTATAAAGCATCCGGATTTGGCCGGAATTAAAATCGATGAGGAAACTATTAAATTAATTGCTAAACTATCGGGTAATGATTTACGCTATGCTTATAATTTGTTGGAAATTGCTTTTTATGCAACGGACGATAAGATAATTACTGAAGAAAAAATACGTATGATTAATAGTAAACCTGTTTTCTTTGCTGATAAAGATGGTGATGGCCATTATGATGTTTTGAGTGGCTTTCAAAAGTCAATTCGTGGGAGTGATGTTGATGCGGCATTGCATTATTTGGCACGTTTAATTGCTGAAGGAGACTTGGATTCTATATATCGTCGAATGAGTGTTATTGCTTATGAGGATATAGGTCTTGCGAATCCTGCGATTGGTCCGCGAGTGGATGCCGCTATTAATGCGGCTGAACGTGTTGGCTTGCCAGAGGCGAGAATTCCGCTTGGTACAATAGTTGTTGAGATGGCATTGTCGCCTAAAAGTAATACAGCACACATAGCATTAGATGCTGCTCTTAAAGATATTGAAGAAGGAAATGTTGGTAGTATTCCGGCACATATTAAGACTGATAGTGAAGAATATAAATATCCTCATGATTATAAGGGGGCGTATGTTGTTCAACAGTACCTTCCTAATAAATTAAAAGATAAAAAGTATTATATTCCTAAAGATATTGGTTATGAAAAACAGGTAAAAGAGATATATGAAAGACTTGAAAAACTTAAAACTAGTCAAAATAAAAAGTAGATTATTCTACTTTTTTATTAAAATTTAATTTCAACATCTTGCTTTTTGTTTTCTTCAACTTCAAAGAAATCTTTTTTAGTTAGTCCTTTACTATTGGCAATAATGCTAGTTGGAAATGTAACAATCATTTGATTAAATGTTGAGACATTAGCGTTATATAATCTGCGAGCAGCTTGTAGATGCTCTTCAACGTCTGCAATTGATAGTTGAAGTGCTTTGAAGTTTTCACTAGCTTTTAAGTCAGGATAGTTTTCTGCAACGACATTTAGTTTAGTAAAAGCGTCGGTCATTTTATTATTAATTTCTGTTTTTTCTGGAAGTGTCATGCCTTTGCGTAAATTAATTGATTCAACGATAGTTTCTTTTTCGTGTTTAGCATAACCTTTTACTGTCTCTAACATCTTAGTTAAGACATCATATCTTTTGGTTAAGGCAACATCAATTCCTGAATCGGCTTCATCTATTTTAACTACTGCTCTATTTAGTGCATTTGAAGTTGAAATGTACCAAATAACTATAACTAGGACAACTACTCCTATAATTATTAGTGCTATCATACTTTACCTCCTTCCCTACTTTTTTTTCTATTTATCAATGAACAAATTCATATGATAATTTAATTAATTAATTTTAAATAAATCATTATCAAGTTCTAATTCGTCTATAAACATAGTAATTTTTTCTATGTCATTAGATATGGCTTGTTTTTCTTTCTCTAGATCTATTTTCTTAAATACGGATGGATGTTCAAAGGCGTCCTTATTATCATAAATTCCTACATGTAAACAATTATTTACAAAGCATAATAATATTTTGCCATTATTTCTATTGTCAAGGTTAATAATCTTTTCCATGGTTTTGGGCGTTAGAATGTAAAATGCTTCGTGAGGTTGTTCAGCATATACGTTAAATCTCTTGTTAAATTCAGCTGATTCTAATTCTATTTTTTGAAGTTTTGATTTAGAGAAAATACCGCCCTTTATATTGTTTCCAAATCCTTTTTGACATACTTGAAGATTGGCTTTAAAGTTTTTATTGAATTCAAATACCATCCAGCGACCTTTAAATATTGTAACGTAATACGTCGTCGTATTTCCATCACTATCGGTAGATTCGTGCTCTTCTTCAATGTGAACATCAGACTGCATAAATGCGGTATCTTTATATTTACCGCTTATTAAATCATTAGAGGAATATGTATCACCCATACGCATCATATTAGTGTTTGCAATAACATCATAGCCAATTCCTTGCTCTGGATTATAAGAAAGATCTGTGAACTTCTGTTCTAATGATTTTGCTACAAAATAGTTTTTGTATTTTTTTGAATAGTCTTTTTCGGGCTTTGCTGTAAATATTAGTGTCAATATTATAGCAACAAAGATACCAATAAATATTGTAAATATTTGCTGTGTGAGAATAAAAACAGTTGCTATCCCTCCAATTATTATTAGTGTTAGTATTATATATGTATTTCTTAATTTTATTCGTGCTGCATTTAATTCCAAATATTCTCTTTCTAATTCCATACTATTACTCCTACTATATATATGATATCATTTTGTTTACTATTTTAACAATAAAAAAACATATAAATTGTTTTTTTGACAGTTTATATGTTTAAAATAAATAGTTCTATTAATGAATTTGGATCAATGTCAGTTGTTTTTATTTGAAGATCTATTTCTTGAAGTTTAATCATTAATTCTCGTAACTCACTAAGACTATAAAATCTTGTCAATTCTTTGGTTTTTTGAATTCTAAAAGGTTTTTCATTTAGAGTTTGAGCTATTTCATTATTCGTCATTGACTTTTCTTCTAGGGCTTTTACCTGATACATAATTCTTAACTGGCTAGCTAAAAGACCAATAATATTTAATGGTTCAATATTGTAATTTAATAGTTCATGATATTTTAGCAAAGCTTCTTTTTTGTTTTTTTCAGCGAGAGTTCGTGAAAAAGCAAAGGTTAGTTCTGTACTATCGCCTAATTTTTCAAGGCAGATTTCAGTAATATCATTTTTTGTAATTTCTTTTTCAGTAAGTTTATATGTTTTTAACTTTAAACATTCATTTTTTAGCTTAGTTATATCATCTTTACAATATTCTATTAGTAAGTTTAATGCGCCTGGAGCAAGTTTGTAGTCTGTTAATTCTTTTTTAGCAAATTCGATGGCATTCATTGTCACTGGTACAAAGGAACATCTTTTCTTTAACTCTTTGGTTAGTTTTAAAGTATTATTCAGTTTTTTACTAGTAATGAACAAGAGATTATCTGGATTTGGATTATCTAAATATTGATATAAATGTTTAATATCTTTCTCGAAGTCATCGATTTTAATTTTATCAATATTCTTTATGATAATGACTTTTTTGGTTGTTAAAAAACTATAGGTATCTAAATCCTCTAGAGCATTTTCTAGGAGCGTTTCCTCTAAATCATAGATGGAAATAGCTGAACTTTGAAAAGATTGTTTCTTAACTATTTCAGCTATTTCGTTTTGTAATGATAAAAAGTCAGAGGATTCTAATAAGTAATTATTATTCATTTCTTAAGACTTTCTCGATATGTTCATATATTTCTGCTAAAGCGGCTGTGTTTTTCCCACCACCTTGAGCAAAGGTTGGGCTTCCACCACCATTACCATCAGAGGAAATAGCTGCATCCTTAACTATTAGTCCAGCATTTACTCTATTTGTGCTTCGTGCTAAAAAGTTAATACTTCCATTGTCTTTGATATTTGCAAAAAATACGAAACATTCTCCTACTTTATTAACTATGCTATCAGCAATTGATTTAAGTAGATTGACATCTTTATTATGTAACTCCATTATGATTCCCATAGTTCCATTATAGTCTTGTAGTTTTTCTAGATAAATATCAAGATTTTCTAGAGTCCTTTTTTCTTTTAATTCGAAATATTTCTTCTCTAGATCTTTTACTTCTTGTTGAACGTATTGAAGTTCGTTTTTATTAAAGATAATATCTTTATATGAAACAGGTTTTTCATTGTCTATTTCTACATTAAAATCTAATTTTATTCCTTCGTTTCTTGCTTCTTCAAGAATTTCACGAGCTTTCATTAATAGTTTAATCATTTCATCATTATATGGCTTAATGATATTATATAAAGCTACTTCAATTTTGTCGGCTGTTACAGCTTCTATTCTGTAAACGTTGCTTCCTTTTGATTCACAAGAACAAATTGCTAGATGTTTAATATTTTTAGTATTTGGGGTATGAGTTCCACCACATAGTTCAATTGATTTACCAATTTTAACAACACGTACTGTTTCTCCATATTTTTCGCTAAATAAAGCCATAGCACCTAATTTCTTAGCTTTATCAAGTGGCATAACCTCGGTAGAAACGATGATATCTTGTTCAATCATGTCGTTTGCAAATTTTTCAACTTCTAAAAGTTTATCGTCAGTCATTTTTCCGGCATATGTAAAGTCAAATCTTAATTTTTCATCGTCTACATAGCTTCCAGCTTGTTTAATTGTATCAGATACTACCTGCTGAAGGGCATATTGTAGAATGTGAACGCTAGAATGGTTTGCTTCTGTTCTTACACGTTTTTCTTTGTCTACGACTAACTCACATTCATCGCCAATGGAGATTGATCCGGCTAATAATTTAACTTTATGAATATGTTGACCATTTGGGGCTTTAAATACGTCTAAAACACGGGCTTTAAAATTTTTACCAACAATCATACCTGTATCGGAAACTTGACCACCTGATTCAGCGTAGAAACAAGTTCTATTAATTGCAATATAGCAGTCATGATTGATAGTATTGACAATTTCATCTTTGGAGAAGATTGCTAAAACATTAGATTTTAAACGATAAATTCCATATACGAACTGACTTTCAGCAGTAAAATCTAGTAGTACTTTCTTTTGAGAAGCCATTTGAGTTTTGTTTTTAGCGTTTTTCTTGGCTAATTCTTTTTGAACGGTCATGTATTTATCAAATTCTTCTTTTGAAACTTTATAACCAAGTTCATTTAAATATTCTTCGGTTAATTCAAATGGGAAACCATAAGTGTCATATAATTTAAAAGCTTCTTCCCCACTGATATAACCGTCGTGAGAATAAGATACTAATTCTTTTAGACGTCTTTCACCGGCCTCTAAAGTTTTTAAGAATAGTTTTTCTTCTTCTAAAACTGTTGTTTCAATGATTGGACGTTTTTCTGTTAGATATGGATAGGCTTCTTTCATTACTTCAACTACATCTGAAACAATTTTATACATAAATGGTTCTGTAAAACCTAGGTGTTTTCCAAAGCGAACACTACGACGTAATAGTCTTCGCAAAACGTAGCCACGACCAACATTCTCAAAGCAAGCGCCATCGGCTAGAGCGAATGTTATGGCACGAATGTGGTCAGCAATGATTTTATACTCTTTTTGACCAGTATATTTTGCTCCAGCTAATTCTTCAATATGTTTAATTATTGGAACAAAAAGATCGGTTTCAAAATTAGAATCTACATTTTGAAAAATACAACACCATCTTTCTAAGCCTGCTCCCGTATCAATATTTTTACTTGGTAATTCTTGGTAATCTTCGCGAGAAACACCTTCTTTAGAATTAAATTGAGAAAAGACATTGTTCCAAATTTCTACATAGCGTTCTTGATCCTCATCTTTTCTAAATTTTGCGAGAGCATCACCATCTTTATCGAAGGCAACTCCCCTGTCAAAGAAAATTTCAGAATCTGGACCACATGGGCCTTCTCCTATTTCCCAAAAGTTTCCCTCTAAAGGGATAATATGTGATTCATCAAGACCAACTTCAATCCATCTATTTTTAGCTTCATTATCATTTGAATAAATAGTTACATATAGTAAATTTTTATCAATAGCAAAGTACTCTGGTGAGGTTAATAATTCAAAGGCAAAAGCAATAGCCTCATGTTTAAAATAATCTCCAATTGAGAAATTTCCCATCATTTCAAAAAATGTTTGATGACGTTTTGTTATACCAACGTTTTCAATATCATTTGTTCTAATACATTTTTGAATACTCATTAAACGTCTTGATTCTGGTACTTCACTTCCGTCAAAATATTTTTTTAATGGTGTAACACCGGCATTTACCCAAAGTAAACTATCATCATTGATTGGTACTAGTGGGGCGCTTTCAAATAACTTATGACCTTTCTCTTTAAAAAAACGAAACCATGTGTTTCTTATTTCGTTATGACTCATGTACTTCATATTACTTCTCTCCTTCTGTTGTTGTAATTTTCTTTAAAATTTCATTTAATCTAGTTATATATTCATCTAGATTGCCATTGTTAAATATATAATAATCTGCAAAAGCAATTGGCCCTCCTTTAGCGGAATTTTCAATTTCAGCACAATCTCTTATGATTATATCTTTATTATTAAAAGGGCGATCTTTTCTTGTGGCAATTCTTTGATAACGAATGTCTTTGTCACAGCAGACACAGATTAGTTTTAATTTAGAACCAAATTCTTCCTTTAGTATTAAATATTCATCCCAGGAGTATAATCCGTCTAGAACGGTATCTTTTTCTTGGTAGGCGGCAATAATATCATCTTTTAAGATTTTTGCGATTACACCCATGCCATGTTCTTTTCTCAAGGCTTCGCGATATTGTTTTTGACTGTCTGGAGTTATTTCTATACCTTCTTTTCGCATTCGATCGTAGATAACTCCACCAAAGTATATTTTATTCCAGCCTTGACTTTCTAAATAGTCAGTTGCAATTGACTTTCCACTACCGGCCATCCCGACAACGGCAATTAATTTATTCATAATACTTCTCCTTCTTCTATTTCTACTATATCTTTAGCAGCTTTTTTTAGCTCTCTTAAATTTTGACATTCGATTATGTAGTTGAAATCATTATAATTGTCTAGGTCGACTTCGGTGATGTGTTTTTGTTCTTCTAGGGTTAAGTTGGTATCATATCCTGGACGAATTAATTTTATTGTTTTAGCAGTTGGAAATCTTTCTTTTAAGTAGGTAAATTCCATTTGAAGTCTAGCATCAGCTATAATGAAAGCATTGAAGAAACAACTTAAGATTTCTATGTCTTCTATAGCTCTATCTAGTAAAAAGGTTTTCTTTCCTAACTTTTCTTTAATTATCTCAATGCCAACTTTTTGTAGAAATTCTCTTGGCTTTTCATCACTATACTCATTCCATTCAAAATGATTTCTTGCATAAGAATATAGAGGTTCGGTTAAATTTATTATACAGGCTTTATAACCATACTTTTTTAATTCTTCTCTTAAATAGTGTGCAAGAGTATTTTTACCGCTTTTTGCCTTTCCTCCAATTATAAGTAATTTCATCTTTTTATTCTCCTTTTAACCAAATAAAAGACCTCAATAGGAGGACTGAATAGTCCGGTACCATCCTATCTTGGTCTTGATTATAGATAACGGTCTCCCGTAAGACTCATAAAGTAGCTTCCTAATATTCACATAACTATTTCCACCAACCATAGTCTCTCTTTAATGCTTTTGTATTAGTACTCAGTTTTAATCATTGCCTTATATTTCGTTAACACTCTTATTTTAACAAATTTATTTTGTTTATTCAATGTCTTTTTGTAATTATTTTTAGCTTTTAAAGTAAGTTTTTAGTTTTCCGATTGATTACTGTTATCTTCTCCAATAATGCGTTTTCTTAGGTTTAATTTTTCGTCTAAGAAAGTAAAGATGACTTTAAAAGCCGCTATTGTTGGTGTGGCGATAATCATACCAATAATACCAAAGAAATGTTGGAAAACTAGTAAGCCAATCATGATTGTTACTGGGTGTAATTTCATGGTGTGACCCATGATTAGCGGTTGATAGAAGTTGTTTTCTAATGTTTGAACAATCAAGATGGCAATAATTACTAATAAACCAGTTAGTGGTGACATAGTAAAACCAACTATTACTGCAGGTATAGCTCCGATATATGGTCCAAAGTAAGGAATGACATCTGTTAATGCACAGAATAATGCAAATATTAATGGAGCTTTTAAACCGGCTAAAGTTAAACCAATGCTTTGAGTTACAAAAACTATGGCCATAATAAGTAGTAAGCCTTGGAAATAACTTCGTAGGGATTCATTTAATCTTGTTCCTAATTCACTATAATTTTTACGCCATTTTAGAGGTAAGACCTTTTCAATGCCTGATGATAGTTTGTCAAAGTCATATAAAATATAAAAACCAATCATTAAACCTAAGACAAAAGTAACACCTCCACTAAAAATGCTTTTTCCAACATTTAGTAAAGCTGTTGGAATGCTTGTTGTTAGGGTTATGCCAAACTTTTCAATAGCAGCATAAACTTCCGCTTTAATACCTGATACTTTTAAGTCAGTCATTTTACTAAACGACTCAAAAACCTTATCTAAAATATCTTGCGCATTTTTTAATAATTCTGGGATGGTAGCAGCAAAATCTTTTACTTGATCAACAAAAGTAGGAATCAACATATACATTAGCAACAATAGTAAACCGAAAATAATTAAGTATGAGATAATACAACCGATTATCCTAGGGACTTTTTTGTTTTGTAACCATTTTACTAGTGGATCAAATAACCAAGCTACTAAAAAGCCAATAAATATTGGTGAGATTACTCCTAGAAATTCCCCAATAAAACTTAGAATCCCCCACTCTTTAATGAGATAGGTTGCTAATAAAACGATAGCAATGATTGCAATTATATAGAAAATTTCTGACAGTTTACTGCCGATAGATAATATTTGATTTAGACTGCTATAGTCTAGTTCTTTATCTTTTTGTTGTCTAAATAATTTTCTAAACATTTTTACACTCTCCTTATCTAAAATTATAGCACAGATACTTTAAATAAACTATGATTTAAAGTATAATATTTTTAGGTGATAACATGAAAACTGTCAAGTATGATATGGTTAATGAATTAACTATTAAAAATTCTAAATTTATTACCTTATTGTTTAGAATTGATGAGACAACTGATATAAGTAAAATTCTTTCTGATGTTAGAATCAGGTATCCTAAAGCAACCCATTATTGTTATGCTTATATAACAAAGGAGACTAAGCGAACAAGTGATGATGGGGAACCTGGTGGAACAGCAGGCATGCCAATGCTTAATGTTTTAGAAAAAGAAGAATTAATTAATGTTTTAGCAATCGTTGTTAGATATTTTGGGGGAATTAAGCTTGGGGCTGGAGGATTGGTTAGAGCTTATTCAAAAGCGGTTAGAGAAGCAATTATTAGTAATAACTTGATAGATATTGAATTGGGATATTTAGTTAAAGTTGTCATTTCTTATGATGAAGCTAAAAATTTTGAGCATTTGATAAAAAAATATGTGGTAATAAATAAAGAGTATTTAGATAATATCACTTATAATATATTAATCCCTCAGGAAAAGGTTAATATTCTTAATAATTATTCTTATCAAATTATAAATGAAGAATACATAGAAAAAGAGTTTTCATAAATTTTAGAAAACTCTTATTTTTTCTTTAACTGCTTAACTTTTGTTTTGGTATTATCAATATCGTGACGTGTTTTAGTAACATATTTTATTTCCTCACCAGTGAGATTATGAATGTCTACTTGTTGTTGTTTTTCGGCTTCAGTAAGATTATTCCAAACTTGAGTTAAATCTTTTAATTGCATTCTTCTTTCATAAATAATACTTTCTCTACCAAGAAGGACTTTGTTATCAAATTGTAATGGGAGGAAAAAAGCTTTTTCAATTTCCTCATCACTTAGATTATATTTTATAATAAGATTTACTTTCTTTTCTGGATCTTTTTCAAATGCAACATTATATAATTTATAAGTTTCGCTGGCTTCAACATAGTGACTTAGTGATTGCATTAGTAAATTATATTCACTTTCAGTTAAATGATAATCAGTAACAAGCCATTTAAAATATTCAATCAATGCTTTTTGAGCGGTTTCTGGGTTATGCTCCGAACTTTGATCAATCTTATTGTAATAGTTTATTAAATCTTGATATAGGGGTGCTAAATACCCATCAGCCGGAGTTGTATTTCTAATGAAACAGTCATTAGAAATAGCTTCTTCAAGGGAAATGCAGTTTTTAGACATATCTCTTAAGATAGCATCTGGATCAAGATTCATTGATAGTAATAAGTGACGGACAAGTGTCTCGTGACCATATTTACTATAAATCCATGTTGATGGGCGGTTTTGGCCACTTTTTTTATATTCGGTAATAACACGATTAATTAAAGACTGTAAATCCTCATCACAGAGACCTTCACTTTTTAATTTTATAGCTTTTTGAATAACAGTGTAGTTTAAACCATTATTAATACAGTATTCACGTAGTGGTGTTTTGCCATCGACGGTAAGCTTTTGGCCACTCTTTTTAGCTGGGGTTGTCCGCAATGCTTGTTTATTTAAAGCACTTTGTAGGGTGGAAAGATCAACTTCAAATTCATCCATAATGGTTTTCAAAGACTCTTGTTTGGCGACTTTATTTTGCTTTACTTGTGGATTGTGGCGTCTTTTAGCTTCACAAAATCTAGTGGCCTTTTCAATATCTCCATTGAATTTTGCAAGATACTTTCGTAGTGTTTGTGGCCTTAGCCCATGTTCTTTAGCATGACGAGCAACGGAAAATTGTGTAGATGAGGGGCGCCAATCAATGCCTAGTTTTTCAAGGCTTCGATATCTTTTTAAAGCAAGAGGTGTTTTGATGGAGGTGGCATTAGTTTTTCCTGATGTGTAGGCATAATGCTTTTTGCGGTAATCATTAATGAAAATGCCTATTTTTAATATTTGACCTTCAAATTCAACTTCTTGTTTAGCTGTAATGTTATTAATGGTTCCATAATTGTTGTAATGCCACTCTAAGTAACGGATATAGGGATCGTTTTCTAGCAATGCATTAGCTTTTTTTGTGGCATAATCCCAATCATAGCCTAGTTTATCTAAAACTTGCCATCTAGCTTTTTCTAAAGTTGAAGGTTGAAAAGAAGAATCGGTCATGGCTCGTGTTCTCTTTTTTCGACGATCAGAGAAAAAATTGGACATATTTAATCTTTCACCAGCATAACTAACCTTATTGGGAATCCCAGCAAGAGTTTGATTTTTGGCATAATACTCTTCCAAAAACATAATAAATTTATCTTTTTGAATGGCGTCTTTTTTGGGTGACCATTCAAAATCACGTTTGTCTAATTCGGCATATCTTTTTAGAAAAGTTGGGGATTGGCAGCCATGAATGGCTTTACCTTCTTCATAATATTTGTGGTTAATTCTAACATGTGAAATAAAGTTTTTGATATTGTAGATAGTACCAGCAATTTCTACTTCATCGGGAAGTTGTTGAAACGTGTGGTGTTTATCATAATAAGCAGTTATAAAATTTAACATAATATCGTTTTCTTGAAGTTGTTGTTGCATAACAGTGCGAGGTTCCCAAACGAAATCTAGTTCATCTAATGCTTGGTAGCGACTAATTGCGAGTGGTGATTGGCAGCCTTTTTTAGAGGACGCGGCTAAATACAGCCTATGTTGTTTACGGATACTAGCAATAAATTCTCCTATTTTTAGTGTTTCACCTTCAAAAAGAACGATACTATTACGTGGAATGGTATTAATATCGCCATTAGCATCTTTATATTGTTTTAGATATTTTATATATTTATCTTCTTTCATAGAAAACCTCGATAAGTTTAAAGAATGGCTGTATTATATCATAATTTTTTCTTTTTGTAAATTAAAAAGAATAGTCATCTATCCTTTTTAATTAATATTTTGGTAATAGCAATGTGGACACATAGGCTCGTAAGTAATATTATTTTCTCCATCAATCGCAACCTGGGAACCAGTGGTGGTGATGGTGCCATTTACTTTGCGAACATTAAAGGTGGCTTTTCGACCACACTTACATATTGTTTTTAACTCTTCAATTGTGTGGGCAATTTCTAAAAGTCTGGTTGAACCTTTGAAGCCATGGGTTTTAAAGTCTGTACGAAGGCCATAACATATCACAGGGATATTCAGTTTAACAACTATTTGCATTAATTGGTCTACTTGTTTAGTGCTTAAAAATTGAGCTTCATCTATAAAAAGACAGCTTGGTTTTTCTGATAATGATTTTAGATATTTAAAAATGTTAGCATTTTTTGGAATGCAGTAATCCACTTTTTTAGTTAGACCAATTCTAGAAACCAGGCAATCTTCACCTTTAGTGTCAATGGCTGGTTTGGCAATAAGAACTTTCATTCCTTGTTCCTCATAATTATGAACAGCCTGAAGAAGAAGGGCTGTCTTACCACAATTCATCGAACCATATCGAAAATATAATTTGGCCATCAGTAACCACCTACCCTAGATAAAATTATAGTAAATTTAACTTAGATTAACAAGCATTTTTAGACGTTTTATCACTTTCTTTTCTATGCGGGAAATGTAGGACTGAGATATACCTAGTTTTTCTGCCACTTCTTTTTGAGTTAGCTCGTCATTGTTCATAAGTCCGTAGCGTAAAATCATAATATCACGATCACGGGGTTTTAAGTGCATTATTTCATTAATCATAATTTTACGTTCATTATTTTCTTCAATTTCGCGGGAAACAATATCTTTGTCTGTACCTAGAACGTCTTCTAGATGAAGTTCATTTCCTTCGCCATCAAGGGAAAGGGAGGCATCAATACTAACTTCTGCTTTAATACGCTTGTTTTTGCGCAAAAACATTAATATTTCATTATCGATACATCGTGAGGCATAAGTTGCAAGCTTAATATTTTTATCTTTACTAAAAGTATTTATTCCTTTGATTAAACCAATTGTACCAATACTAACTAAATCTTCTAACTCGACACCGGTATTCTCATACTTTTTAGCAAGAAAAACAACTAGACGAAGATTGTGCTCAATAAGGATGTCTTTGGCTTTAGGATCACCATCATCTTTTAGCATTATATAATAGTCTTCCATTTCCTTTGAAAGTGGTTCTGGTAACATATCGGCTGCGCCAACATAGAAAATACTTTCTATTTTGATAAATAGCTTTTTTATTAATTCAATTAATCTTGACATAAATCCTCCTTTAATTTATTTGGTAATATACAACTAGCCCCGTTGAGGGAAAATTTATCAGTACTTAGACCAATGAGAATGTTTTTATACTCTTTTTTATTTATTATTACCTTATCAGGCAATATACAAGGAATAACTCCTGTCGTGTTTAGAGCTTTGTATGGAACATAAATTATTTTTTTTCTCTTGGGATCAACTTTTTCATCAATTAATATAACCGGGCGCTTCTTATATGGGTCAGCTAGGTTATTGCCAGTGTCTAGAATTGCTTCTAATGTATAGGTTTGGTCATTTAGTTTTATTTCAACATGGTATTTATTAGCAATTTTAGTTTTATATTTTAAATGCTCTTTTATATATAAATATATTATTAATGGCGCTACTATTAATATTAAGATAATGTTTAAAGCATAACCATTCTTAATAAATAAGACTCCTTTATTTTGATAGGTTGTAGATATATCAAATAAGTAAAGGGTTCCACCTAAGATAACACTTAAAATATAAAAGTAGATAATATTTTGGAGAAAATTTTTATGACCAAAAGTTGTTGTGATGATAGCGATACTTAAAAGCAATTTTAAAATAAAGAGACTGAAGGAAGTTAGTGGAAGATATAGAAATATAAGGGAGAGTGCTCCTACTAGACTTCCTAAAAGTAATCGCTTTAGACTGACTACTCGCTTTAATACTTTGCTGGTGCCATAGAGAAGTATAAAGTCAAAGAAAAAGTTAATAAAAAATACTAGATCTAAGTATACTTTCATGATATCACCAGAGCTAGTATATAAAATAAAAAGCGACTATTATGTCGCTTTGTTGGATTAGATTTTCTTTTTGTGAATAAATATTTTTATAATGTATGATAAAAATATAATCATAATTATGACAAATGCCCATTCAAGAATGGTTTCAAATAAACCAGACGTGTATTTATCAATGATAGCAATAATACTTTCAGGAATGTATTTGCCAATCAAGGCTGCAACATCTGGAAGCCCAATATTGTATTTTACAAATGTTAAGATTCTTAAAAATATGTCTACTATCGCCATGAAAAAAACAAATGATGAAAAACGTTTAAAGAACATAACAACTACTAATATTAAAACTATTAAAACAATTAAATCTATATACATCAAAACACCTCTATTCTTCTTATAGTATTTTATCATGAATAAAGAATGTTTTCTAGTATTTTTTTATTCAAGTACATCTTTTGCTTGTTCGTTTTCATTTTTTTCATATATTTTAAGTGTATCATTGTAGTAAGTGGCTAATAAAATATTTTCATAAGTTGGATACCCTTGACGTTTTAATTCTTTTACAAACCAGCGTTTTGATTTATTAGTATTTTCAATATTTTCAAGCATAAGTTTTGAGTCTATTATTATATTTGCAGGATAAATAATGGGCTCTTTCTTTAAATTCAAATCTTTTCTAGTTGGCGGAGCTGCCTCTGTAGTAGGTAAAAAACTGATTGCTCCGTTGGCTTCCATAATGGCATATGAGATGTCTCCAATATTAAAATAGCCATTATTTCTAGCCTGTTCTAATAAATCATTAATGTCAATATTAGCTTCTTTTAATGATGAGTAAATTATTTTCCCATTGTCAATAATGACAGTAGGAACGCCAATGAAGAAGCGGCGTAGGGTAATACTTTTCATAGTTAAAATAGAAATTAAGTAACCAACTAAACCAAAAGTAAGGATGGCTACGACTCCATTTATCAATTGAGCATCTAAAACGAGAATCATTTCAGCAGTAAAGTTACCAATGGAAATCCCTATGACGTAATCAAAAAGACTTAGTTCAGAAATTTGTTTTTTTCCTAACATTTTGGTAGCTGCTAGAAGAGTTATTAAACTTATTAGACTACGTGGAATTATACTTAAAGCTTCTTTTATATCCATAATATCACCAATATTAGTATGTTTGGGTTGAAGAAAATTTATACTTTTTTGAAAATTTTCTTTAAATTTGGGGATTTATTTTTATAGTTGTAGGTTAAATATTATGTTATAATCAATGATAGAGGTGATTAGGATGGAACAAGGAGTCAATTTTCAGAAAAAACCACGGAAATCACAATTAAAGAAAAAATTAACTAGATCTAAATATCAAAAACAGAGGAGAAAAGCTATGCGAAGGACAAGACTAAGACCATGGGCATTTGTAGTGCTAGTTTTAATATTTAGTAGTATTTTAGTTGTAAACTTATATTTTATATTTGATTGGGGAAAAGATAATAAAAATATTAATGACTTGGAAAAGCAACTAGAAAAAATTGTCGAAGTTGTAGAAATTACTGATGAAGGAGAAGCAGTAAATCCACCTGATGATAAAAATAGCGATTATTGGTATTATATGGATGTACCATTCTACGATGTTGACTTTTCACAATTATTAAAAAAGAATCCTGATACAGTAGCTTTTATAAATGTAAAGGGAACTAATATTAATTATCCTATTGTTCAAACAAAAGATAACGATTATTATTTAACTCATGCTTTTGATAAAAGTTATAATGAAGCTGGCTGGGTTTTTTTAGATTATCGTAATAGTGAAGGTTTTAATGACTTTAATACAATTGTTTATGGACATGGTCGGCTTAATAAAACGGTTTTTGGATCACTTAGAAATATTTTAAATAAAAGTTGGCAAAACAACAAGGATAACTATACATTGACTATTTCGACTCCAACAATGAATTATGTTTACCAAATATTTTCGGTGTATTCTATTGAAAGTGAAACATATTATATTAAAACACTTTTTAAAAGTGATGAGAGTAAAACAACGTGGATTAATGAAATGAATAAAAGAAATATTTCACCAATTAAAGCAGATGCTAATATTAATGATAAAATTGTGACGCTATCTACTTGTTTAAATGATAAAGGTGGACGAGTTGTTTTACATGCCAAACTTATTAAGCAACAGGCAAAAACTGCATAAAATTATGCAGTTTTTTTAATTTTCTCCTTCCTGTAACATGGTTTCGATAAATATACCATAACCTTTTTTGGGATCATTTACGACGACGTAGTTGACAGCACCTATTAGTTTGTCATTCTGAATTATTGGTGAACCACTCATTCCCTGGATGATACCACCGGTTTTATTAAGTAACTTGGTGTCGGTTATTTCAAAGAGAATATTCTTAGTTGTAGTATCGGGATTTAACTTTAAGATGTTGATTGTGAATGTTTCAACTTTATTGTCTTCAACGACTGTCCTTATAATTGCCTCACCTGTAGTAACAGTTTCTTTTTTTCCTATTTCAATAGTTTCTTTTCCTGTTATGTCATCTGTATATGTTCCATATATTCCTGAGATGGTATTTTCATTTATTTCACCATATACTTCTTCTTTATTATAGGATGCATTTTTTTCACCTGCTGTACCTACTCTACTCTTTGTAATACTGGAAACATTTGCCTCATAAATTGAACCGTCTTTTATTTCAAACTTAGTTGATGTCTTGGATTCAAGTATTTCATGACCTAGAGAGCCGAAAATTTTAGTATTTGGATCAATATAGGATAATGTTCCAACGCCATTTATTTTGTCTTTGACATAGAGACCAGTTTTAGTAACGGCATCAGGAGTAGTTTTTAGTTCTAGTGTAATATCTTTTTCCTTACTATTACGTAAAATTGTAAATTTAATCATTTCGCTTTTTCGATGTTCAATAACATTAAGCATATCTTCGATAGAACTTATAGTGGTGTCATTTACTTTAATAATTAAATCACCAGGTCTAAAGCCAGCTTCTTTTGCGATTAATTTATTATCTACTTCATAGAACCCAACAACTAAGACTCCTTTTGATTTCACTTCTATTCCGATAGTTTCACCACCAGGAATTACTTTAGATGAATAAGCAACTACTGATAGTGGAATAATAAGAAGTATAATTACAAATAGTTTTAAAAAAATATTTTTAAATTTAATAAAAATCACCTCTTTTACTGTTACTACAGTATTATTGTTGACGTGAAATTTTTTATTATTTAGACAAATTTTTTCCAAAGATAATATTGGTAAAATATTGTCAAATTATGTTTATTGTTTTTTTGTTTTATTGACTATGTTATTATTCTTTTTTATATTATATATAGATTATAGATAATGGAGGAAAAAATGAGTGAAAGACAAGAAATGATTAAAGGAAATTATTATAAAGCTTCTGATAAAGAGTTAACAAAACTTTTACGAACTTGTAAAAATTTTTGTTATGAATATAATAATTTGGGAATTGATTTCTTTGAAAGAAAGCAAGAGATACTTGGAAAAATTTTGAAAAAAGTTGGAAATAATGTTTTTATTGAACCACCCTTTTATTGTGATTATGGTTTTAATATTGAAATTGGTGATGATTTCTACGCAAATCATAATTTAGTTATTTTAGATGGAAGTAGTGTAAAAATTGGAAATAATGTCTTAATAGGCCCAAATGTTGGAATATATCCGGCTAGTCATCCCATTTCTGCTAATGAAAGAAGATGTGGCTATGAATTTGCTAAACCAATAAAAATTGGGAATGATGTTTGGATTGGTGGTAATAGTGTTATTTTGGGTGATGTTGAAATTGGAAATAATGTTGTTATTGGGGCAGGTTCAGTTGTTAATAGGAACATTCCATCGAATACAGTAGCAGTTGGGAATCCCTGTCGTGTAATTAGACGGATTGATATGAACGGGGAAGACATAAAAAACTCTCTTAATTAGAGAGTTTTTTTATTATGTTTGACCATTAAGGTCAAACAAAAAACTA
>ULXL01013880.1_pt1 | contig 51273 bp, 25 predicted proteins | sample 1961241 | NCBI WGS metagenome assembly ULXL01 (sample SAMEA4835837, study PRJEB28245) | human gut metagenome | biome: gut microbiome; material: fecal sample | place: Denmark | collected 2008
GTCTGAACTCGAAATAAGTCTTGTCCATATCGACTGCAATCTCTTCGATTGCTTTCACGAAAAAAGACGGAGTATCCATTATTTGGAGCGCGGAATCGTCGATATAAAATCTCGTGGTCTCCGAAAACGCGTCGGGCTTGATTGCGAAGCTACTTTCAAAATTCTTCATCGCAACACTCGTATCGCATGCGGTGAAAACGAATACGCACGCCGTCATAGCGGCAACGAGACATATTATAGTCAAAATTTTAACAACGCTTTTCTTCATAGCCTCACTCCTTAATAATTCACGGGCGTATAGCCTTCGATTGCGTTGAAATATTCGAGCGTAGCGTCGTAATAAGTCGTTGCGCCGTTCACTGCGTTCTTTGCGCTTTGAGCGTCGAAACCTTCGATTGTCGAATACATTCTGTCGATTTGTTCACACTTTATCGCCTTGTATTTTTCAAGTGCGTCCTTTGCGCCCATACCCCATTCGTCAAGGAGTTTTTGCGTTTCCGCCGCAATGATTGCGTGTCCGAGATTTGATGGGTGCGTGTAGTCTGCATATATAAGTTTTCTTGCAAAACTATTTTGCGCCAGATTTACTATGCTTTCACCGTCTTTCTCGTCTCTTGCGGCAAAATCGTTGAACGCTTTGTTGATGTCGAGAACGTAAACGGGGGCGTCCTGATGATTGTCGTTGTACTCGTCAATCATTCCGTTGAGTTTTTCCAAAATGTCCTGCGCAAGTACGCGAAGTTTCTGATACGTATCATAGCCGCGGTTTGCAAGTGCCTGTCTGTACGCCGGCGTGATAAGTTTTGTATCTTCGACGACGGGATTGTACACTTTTTGGAAAATTATCTTTGCATTCGGATTGAGTGTACGAAGTCTTGCGACGATGTCTTCGATATCCTGATAAGTGTTTGGGAAATTGAAAATCGAGTCTTCCGCACCCTGATTTTGTCCGTAAACGAGCGCCTTTCCGTCTTGCGCAAAATCAATCATGGGACGGATTGGCGTTTCGTCGTCATCATTCACGCCGCCGTCGTGCAAATACTCGAACAACGTATGGTTGTCTTCATATTTTCTCTTGAGCGACGCTTCGTTGTCCGCACCGTCAAAACACGCCTGATACCATCTTTCGCCGCCCGTCTTGCCTTCGTTGATGTCGGCAATTTCCATAAGCATTGCGCCGAGATCGAATTGAAGCGCGTTGTTGCCGAGAACGGAAATGTGGATAATATCCGCTTGCTTTATGTGTGTCTGAATGAGCGTTGCGGTCTCGCTTTCACGGCTTATGACTTGCAAAAGGCCTTCGCCGTTTTTCTTATCCGCCATATTGCCCGACGTAAGATGTCCCGACATTGAATGATTGTAATAATTGAAGCCGTTGACTCTGCCGATGAGCGCGTAATATCCGTAATTGTCGCGCTCGGACACGGGCGACGCACCTATAAGCGCTTCCGCAATAGAGTCTCCGAGAAAAACTATCGACGGACTGTCGCTCGAATCGTCGCACGCGACCAAAGTCAGCGTGAACACGATTATCAGAACGGCAACCGTAAGAATGCTCAAAATTTTTTTCATATTTCCCCCTTTCCTTAGGCGCAATGCGCCTTTGCTTTCACACTGTCGCGCTTAAACTTTACGCTTTTTCCACAAAACAAACTTTCTTCATCTTTTGCTCTTTGAGCGGTCTGTCGTTGTAGTTTGTTTCAACGTCCGCGATTCTGTCCACTGCGTCCATACCTTCAACCACTTTGCCGAACGACGCGTATTGTCCGTCAAGAAACTTTGCGTCGGCGTGGCAGATAAAGAATTGCGACGACGCGGAATTCGGGAACTGACTTCTTGCCATAGAAATGACTCCGCGTTCGTGAGAGAGCGGATTGTTGACTCCGTTCATGCGGAATTCGCCTTTTATCGTCTCTTTGCTTCCGCCCATACCCGTGCCTTGCGGGTCGCCGCCCTGAATCATAAATCCCGAGATGACGCGGTGAAAAATAAGTCCGTCGTAAAAGCCTTGCGAGACGAGTTTTTTGAAGTTTGCCACAGTTATCGGTGCAACTTTTTCGTTGAGTTCCACGACGATAGTATCGCCGTTTTGCATTTCGATTTTGACGAAATCCGTTTGTTTGTCGGTTTCTATAAATGCCATAATCGCTCCTTTATCGATATATTTTAAGTTGATAAAACTTCGTTTTTGTCACAAACTGTTTTTCGCAATGGCTGTCGCAACCGCTTTTGCGCTTGAAAAAGCCCATTGCAAATTGTATCCGCCGCAGTCTCCGTCAACGTCGAGCGCTTCGCCTATGGCGTATGCGTTCTTTGCTTTTAGCGACATAAGGTTTTCGTCGAACTCTCTTACGTCCAAACCGCCCGACATAACTTGCGCAAGCGACGAGTCGGCAAGCCCTTCTATCGTGAATCTATAATTCTTTATCGCATTTGCAATCGCACCGATTTTGCTTGCCGCCTTGTCCTGTGCGTCGCAACCTGCCGCCCATATTATACGCTCCTGCACTTTTGAATGGAACGTACCGAGAAGCAATTCCGCAACGGTGCAACCGTTGTCTCTTTTTCTCAAAATGTCTTCGACTTCCGCCTTAGAATATTCGGGCATAAAGTCAACCGTCAGCATATCTCCAATTTTCGCTCTGCCCCTTGCAATCTCGCTTGAAAGGTTGAATGCGGCAATTCCGCTCACGCCGAAATCTTTGAAGAGCACTTCGCCCACTTCATAGCGATAGCCTATGCGCACTCCTGCCTTCACTCTCACGCCTTGCAAACTTTTGAGCGGCTCTTTGTTGGTCTTGATAGGAACCAAAGACGGCACACTCGGGCGCACTTTGTGTCCCAAGCCTTCAAACAGCGCGGTGCTGTCTTTACCGAACGTTGCGCACGAGCCTGTCGCAAGCACGACGTTTTCCGTCTCGAAAGAAAACGATTGATTCGGTTTCCCTTCGCACTTCACAACGCCGCTCACGTTGAATCTGTCGTTGAAATTTTCGATGAAATTGACGGTGTGGGAGCAAAGCGTTTCGACACCGTTTCTTTCGACGGCACGGCGCAAAACGTCAAGCACGCTTGCCGCGCACTCGCTGTACGGATACACTCTCTTGTCAACGACTTTCGTGATAAGTCCCATTTTCTCGAAACTCGCAATCGTGTCGTGTGCGTCGAATTTGTCGAGAAATTCTTCAACGAAACTCGGCTTGTTGTAATGCACGATGTTCATATCGAGATTCGTGAGATTGCACTTTCCGTTGCCCGTTGCAAGCAACTTTTTCCCCACCCTGTCGTTGCCTTCGAGAATGGCGATTTTAAGTGACGGCGGAAGCATTGCGGCAAGAAAAAGTCCGCCCGCGCCGCCGCCTATGATAATAACGTCGTATTTTTGCGTATTCATAGATTTATTCTATCACACGCACGTGAATAAATCAATGTGCAAATGGTTGCGTTTTGAAATAATGCGCCGATTTTTATCTCTGGGTTTTCCAAAATTCGAGCGAATTCGACTTTATATTTCATTTTTGCGTTTTGGGTTCGGTCTCAACGAAAAAAGCGAAGCAAAACGCTTCGCTTTTTCATATCTCAAAAAAATTGTTTACACTAGTGTTGCAAGCGGCAATAACGATGCCGAACCCGCCGCTATACCGCCGCCGACAAGCGCGACGATGATGACGAAATAGAGTATCACTGCCACCACCGATACACAAACAGAGACGAGACAACCGATGCCTGCCGCGCGGGAACGCTTCGGATAATCGTCCTTCCACACGAGCCAAAGGATAAATCCGACGATAGGAATGAAGAATCCCAACACTCCCCAGCCTGCCGCTCCGTCGTCACCGCTGTTTGACGAAGTTTGCGTTTGCGTGCAGGTTGCGCCCTGAACGCCGTTGAACTGTTGCGCCTGTTGCGGACGATTGACGTAATACTCGCCCTTTTCGTTCATTGCGTTCACGTTTTGCGTGCCGATTTGAGACACGGTGAAAGACGTTATCGGCGCATTGTTGGCAAAGTCGAAAATCGTTTTGATGATTGCTCCGCAAACGGGGCATTTTGCAAGTATGCAAATGAGATTGCCTTTGAAATCGAAAGCGATTTCCCATTGCACGTTATGTGCTCCGCAGAGCGGGCAAGACGGAATTGCGGCTGAAATCTTGTTTTGAGCAATCAGGCCGACGCCGTCGTTGTATCTTTGAAATTCCATATTTATCACTCCTTTCTTATTGACTATATAATATCACCACTTTTCTTTCAAGTCAACGATTGAAAATCACTCGAAAAATGTCGCATAATGCAATATATTGCGCCTTAGGAGCAAATGCGTGCAATCTCTCGACAAAACTTAGAAAAAGTTATAATATAATTCAGTAAGCACCCATGGCGCAACTGGATAGCGCATCAGATTCCGATTCTGACGGTTGGCGGTTCGAATCCGTTTGGGTGCGCCATTTCAAGACCTTTGCGTTTTGCAAAGGCCTTTTTTGCTACCAAACGGATTCAGTACCTATTGCTGACGCGATTGACACTTCGTGTAACAATCGCTATTACGTTCGCTTTGCTCACTACGAATCCGTTTGGGTGCGCCATTTCAAGACCTTTGCGTTTTGCAAAGGCCTTTTTTGCTACCAAACGGATTTAGTACCTGTTGCTGACGCGATTGAAACTTTGCTCTTTACATTAGTATAAAAATATAATATAATTTTAAAAAAATATAAGCAAATCTCACAGAACAAGTAACAATTAGTTGCATCCGCACAATTTTCATATATTTTCACAATTTTGATATAGGAGATAAAAACATGAGTTCTGTAACAGGTCGCATTAGCGAAATCAGGCAACCATGGGGTGGATATATCAAACCATCTCAATTTAAAGAAATATCTTTCAATGATGGTATTAAACTTGAAGAAGAGAACTTGCACGCATCAATTATTGGTATGGTCGTTGATTATCTCACAAGGTATTTGACTGGTGCGAGCGTACAAGAAGCATTTAAGATTAGTATTCTAGGCTATGAAAATAGAATACAGCTTTTAGGTAAAATAATAATAATAAAAGATAAACTAAAAAAGATACACATTGAAACATTGTTAAATCAAATTAAGGGCTTAGATGATAAGTCAATTACAGCGGCTTGTAAAGCATGCACTTATGATGTTTGGTTTAGAAATCCTATGGGGGCTGCTATGGCAAAAGGGGCTGATGAAACAACACCCGACAAACCAACTATTGAGAACATTAAAACGATGGTAAATCGTAGTATTGCCTTTTGGAAAAAGTATGGGCCGATTACTGTTGATGGATTTACATTTGAAAATGATGGATATACTGAAACTGTTAATTCAGGCGACGGCGATTATCTAACATCGGACACATTGTGGGATTTTAAGGTTTCAAAATCAAAGCCTAATAGCAAGCATACTCTTCAGCTACTTATGTATTGGATAATGGGACAGCATTCTGGTAAAAACGAGTTTATAACTATAAAACGACTCGGTATATTCAATCCAAGACTAAATACCGCTTACTTGCTTGATATAAGCACTATTTCAGATGAAATAATTAAGGAAGTCGAAACAAATGTCATCTGTTACACATAAAAATATCTAGGGATATCAAATCGTTGTTGAATAATCATAGCAGTACTTAGCATTCAATACACTCATGAAAATGTCTTAAAAACAAGATTAACACTAGTGGCATCCTCCAAATCAACGGACTTGAACAAGTTGCTGACCGCAAGCAAAGACAAATCAAGCGCGTAGCATTTGAGTTTGTCGCGCGCAGCGGACATAGGCAACAAAACGGCAAAATTAACAAATTTCGCAGTGCGGATACGCACAACACGCAGTGTACTTTGTTGCCGTAGACACGATTGACACTTCGTGTAACAATCGCTATTACGCTCGCTTTGCTCACTACGAATCCGTTTGGGTGCGCCATTCCAAGACCTTTGCGTTTTGCAAAGGTCTTTTTTCGCAATCATTTTTTCAAATTAAAACGGCGCAAGTTATATGCGCCGCGAATTTATTATTTTATATCGTCAAGCGGAAGCGGCGTAACGTCAAAACTTCCGTCGTCGAAAATGTCGATGAGCGTGCCGCCGCGTTGCGTGTGGCGATCCATGATGCCCTTGTAGGCGTTGTAGTCTATGCTCATGCCGTATGTCAATCGTATGCCCTGATAGGTGATTGACAACGTGTTGAGATGGTCGTGTCCCATAAACATGCCCTTGCAACTGCCAAACTTCACCATTTCGGAGAAAAACTTGCCTTCCACTGTTTTGGGATATCCGAAATAGTTGTCTTTTTCCTGCACGAAACCGCAATGATAGGTCGCTTCACCCGTCTTTTTGTAGCACTTCTCCCAACCTTCCTTGAATTCTTTCGGCGGAATGTGGAAGAACGCGAGCGATTTTGCCTTTTCTCCGTCTTTGCTCAATGTATCGATTTCGTTTTTATACCACTCAATCTGGTCGTCGTGAATGGTGTCAAAACCGCTGAAAAAGTTCCAGGTGAGATAGGCGTTGCTGTCAACGAACATAAGCACGGTGTTGAGCGAGCCGTCTTCGTTGAGCAGGGGTATTGAGTAGTTGCCGTCGCCTGTGATATTCTCGTCACCGTGTCTAAACAGACAATGTTTGAGCGCACCGTAAAAATCACCGAGTTGTTTTTTGTTTGCCCTTGCCCACACTTCGCTGTCGTGATTGCCGAACACAACCGTCCACGGCTTGCCGAGTTTCTCCATAACGGTGGCGAACATTTCGCTCGCTTTAAGGTTGTTGAAACTGCCCTGATTGAGCCACGGCATCGGATACACCATATCCCCCGTCACGACCACGAAATCGGCGTTTGATGCGTTCACGATTTTCTCGACTGCCGCAAGCGCGAGTTTGTCTTTTTTTCTCGTTGCGAGCGAACCGCCGATGTGAATATCGGTGAGCTGCAATATTCTGAACGGCTTGCCGTTTTCTTTCACCGCGACGTATCTTCCGTCGCGGGTTTCAAAATGAGCCATTAGCACTCCTTATTTTTACAAAATCAGTTTCTTGATTGATTGTCATCAAGTTTTGCACCGCACACCGAACACACATGATCACTTGCCTTGTTCTTCGCGCCACAATAAGTGCATATAGTCGTTTTCTTTCCTTTTTCCAGTTCAATCTCATTTTCAAGTTTTGCAACTCGCAATTCTTTTTCAAGTGATGAAATTTCAGAATCTGTTTCGGAGATTTCTTCAAGAGCCGATTCCACGCCTTCGACGTATGCGTTGTGTTTGTCTTCTTCGGTCACGACGATTTCAACGATGTCCGCAGGATTGACCTTGCCGTAAAGTTCTGCAACGAGTGCTTCTCTTTCTTTTGATTCTTCGTCGGTGAGAGTCTTGCCGGATTTTCTTGCTTCGATGAAATAGCGTATGCGAGTGAGCTTGGTGCTGTTGATTTTGTATCTGAAAGACGCAATGAGCGCAACGGTGATGAACACCGCAACCGAAATGCCGAGAACGAGACGTATCGTGAGCAACACTTTGTCGCTTTGCGGGATGTATGCCGCAACGTCGTCCGACTTGTTTTCAACGTAGCCGAGACCGCCGATAATCCAGCCGACCATACCCACGCCGAGTGCGCCGCCAACCTTTCTTGCAAGAGTCATCATGCCGCTGTACGTGCCGGTGGGTCTTGCGCCGGTTGCCATTTCCGCAACGTCGACGGTGTCGGGGAATATAATCCAAGGCATCATTTGCGCACCGCCGAAGCCCAAGCCCATGATGAGCGCGACGATGGGGACGAGAATGGGCGGTGCCCAACTCGGATCCATAACCGCAAGCATAATGCCGCCGCCGATATAGAACGGCAAGCCCATGCGGAAAGCAAATTGTTTGCTCTTCTTGTCCATCATGACGCGAGCGAGCGGGAACATAACCACAGCCGCCACCATAAGCGGAGCAATGATGAAGAGCGAAGACATCTTCATGCCGAACAGTTCATAGCCGTGCCACACGTCCGTTGCGTAATAAACGGCGAGTGCGGAGATAATGTCCATGCACATAAACGCGGTGACATACATCACGATATGCCAGCGGTACGAGCGGTTTTTGTACGGGATCGCGTAACTGTTGACGAATTGTTTGAAATTGAATCTCTGTTTCGGAGTTTTGGGATTGATACGTTCTTTGACGAAGATACCGCAAATGACGAGACCGCCGCCGAACAGCGTTCCGAAAATTATGCTCATGCAGAGCCAGAAATCGACGGACGAAAGTTGCGGCATGAAAAGGAAGCCCGTTCCGTCCGGATTTGTGAGTGCTTCGATGAACACGAGCGGAAGAACGTATCCGAGCCCCGACGCGATTGCCGTGAAAACGAGTTTGACGGTGTTTGCGTTGTTGCGTTCTCTAAAAGACGGGGTTATATCGCTTGCCATCGAGCAATACGGCACTTGCGTGACCGTCGAACACGTGTTCCATATAAGATATAGGATGATTATATACGCCGTAAAGCCGCCGACGGACATTCCCCACTCCCTTGCGGGCAGGAACACGAAGAAAATGCAGATGAACAGCGATATGCCGCCGAAGAACATATACGGCTTACGTCTGCCCCACTTTCCGCGCGTGTTGTCGGAAATGAAGCCCATAAACGGGTCGGTGATAGCGTCCCACAGTTTTGCGAGCATCATAATGGTGGAAGCCACCGTCATTGCGATGCCGTTTTTGGTCATGTAGGCAAGCATAACGCAAGACATCATGCTCACGCCGCCGCCGTCCATGAGACCGCCAATACCATAGGCGAGTTTCTCTTTGAGCGGCACTCTGTCCGCTTCCGCAATAGGCTCGAGAGCCACGTCGTTTTTCTTATTCTTTTTCATAAACGTCCCTTTTGGTGAATTTATGGATATATTCTAACATATTTATGGGGTATATCTCAATAGATATTTAACATTTAATATATATATATTCTTCGGCGGATATTGCTTGCTATTGACATAAATCGGACAAACTGTTAAAATATAAAAAAACTTTCAAGGTGGCAAAATGAGCAAACCTATCGTTGCGATAATGTACGACTTTGACAAAACTCTCTGCACGCGCGACATGCAGGAGTACACTTTCATCCCCGGCCTTGGCATGCAACCGGACGATTTTTGGAGAGGCACGGGCGAGATTGCGTCAAAAGAGCAGATGGACAGCGTGCTGACGTATATGTATTGCATGATCACAAAATCAGAGCAAACGGGCAAACCGTTCACGCGCGGAGACCTTGTGGAATGCGGAAAACATATCGAATATCTCCCCGGCGTTCAGGAATGGTTTGAAAGAGTCAACGAATACGGCGAAGAAGCAGGCGTGAAAGTGGAACACTACGTTCTCTCTTCGGGACTTAAAGAAATCATAGAAGGCTCGAGCATAGCAAAGTTCTTCAAAAAGATTTTTGCAAGCGAATTTCTCTACAACTCCAAAACTGGCAAACCTATTTGGGCAAAAATGGCGGTCAACTACACCAACAAAACCCAGTTTGTATACCGCATCAACAAAGGCGTGCTTGACATCAGCAACAACGTGGACGTCAACGCATCCCGCCCCGACGACGACAGACGCGTGTATTTCAACAACATGATCTACATCGGCGACGGCTTGACGGACGTGCCTTGCATGAAACTTGTCAAACAATCGGGCGGACACTCCATTGCACTGTACCAAAACGGACAAAAAGACAAAGTGCAACCCTTGCTGAAACACGAACGTGTGGACTGGATATTCGAAGCGGACTACCGCAAAGACAAAGCCCTTGACAAAGCCATGCACGACCTTATCAGCAAACTTGGCGTTGACAACAAACTCATCCGTCTCAACAAATCACAGCTGAATGAAATACAGTAAAAATCATCGCATATTTATAAGCGACACGCATTTTGTGTGTCGCTTTTTTGTTTGCTTGATTTTTACTGCTCTACCGCGCCGAAAATCTTTGCTATCAGTTCTCGCATGGACAACCATTCATGCCGCAATTCCGCAGATTGTCGGCTTGCTACTTCGCTCCGCTCGGTTTTATTCTTTTTTTCTCACAAAAACATACTGATTTTGTGAGAAAAATAAATCCCCGAGCAAAACGCTCGGGGATTTTGTTTGTTCAATAGCATTGATTATGCTTGTTTGGTGAAAGTTTGAGACATTGATGTTTCATCATAACTATCTGCAATTTTCAGAGCAACCGATGAACCGTCGGACGACAAAGTTGCCTTGTTTTGGCCACCATCAAATGCGCCAAAATTTGAAATGTTTGCGACATTTCCCGACACGGTGTATGTGAACTTAAACTCTGTTCCATTGTTGAATGTGCCATTTCCTTTGCCATCAAATGTCAACACAAAGCTGCCATAAGTCCACGTACCTGCGAATGCATCGAGAGTTTCTGCTGTTTCTTTGGCAAATGTTTCTTTAAGCGAATAAGTACCATAGTCTCCTGAAAAATCTGCTTTCAAACCGTCTGTCGTAACAGTAAGAGTGTTTTCATCGTCATCGTAATACGAGAAGTTGGAAAGTTTGAGCGTGGTACCACTTACAGTATAAGTAAACTTAAATTCACCTTTACTGCTTTTGAAAGTACCATTGCCTTTTCCATCAAGAGTTATGATATTGCCAGTCGAAGATTTATAGGTTCCTTCAAAACCATCAGCCGCTTTTTCACCAACTTCATAAGTTACAGATGTTGCAGTGTTTGAGAATATTACAGCGCCATCTTCGTCAAATCCTGTTGCACAGAAGTGGCTGCTGACGAGTTTTCCATCAACTATTTTGAGCGTATATTCTGTTTCAACGTTCTTTGCCCATGTCGCATTGCTATTGTCGGAATCTTTTGCTGTGTATGTCAATACAGAACCATTCCAGTTTGCTTTTGCCTTGATTGCGGCTGCGCCATTGATTGAAATGAGAGCATTGTTGCTGCTGTCAAGAGTGATTTCAATGGTATTGGAACCGTTTACCCAATAGCCTTTGAATTGTTCAATCTTGCTTTCAACAACGTATCCTGCAACAGCCAAAACCTTGCGTCCGTCAGTGCTTGCGATGACGCTGCCACTCTCTTCAACAGAGTAAGTCTTGTCGTAAAAATAGTTTGCACCTGTTACGGTAACCGAACCTGCGCCGAGCGTATAAGAACCGTATGCGATTTGCGGTGAACCGTATGTTCCAACATACTTGTACTCAACGCCGCCGAAACCGTCAAACGTAAGGGTGTATCTAGAGTTGCTTGCATCAATATATGCGTGCGCAAATCCGTCGCCGGTTGCTTCCGCATAGGTCTTCGCTTTGCTGTCAAGCGTTACGCCAAACGTTGTTTCTCCGGTGAGAACGACAACATTCTTTGCGTTGATGCTATACTTGTAGGACTTTTCACCACGCGTTGCATCGCCAAAGCCGTTGAGAGTCAATGTGTCTTTGCCTTCTGCAGTATATTCACCCTTTTCTGCGCCTGCGGTTGTAAGTTTGCCATTGACAATCTTGTAGGTTTGAGTTGTGTTGGTCTCTTTGTACGTTCCATTGTACAAACCATAGGTGATTGTGAAGATTTCGCCTTCGGCAACCGTACCTTTGATGTCTTCTGCTTTGACGTACGCGTACTTGTCACTGGAAGTCTTGAACACGTATGTGATTGTGTCATCGCTGTTGGTGTAGACATACAATGTTCCTTCGTCCGCCATATAGTAGGATTTGAAGCCTTTGAGATCTTTTATGAGAATCTCTGCATCAGCAGTAATTTTGCCAAGGACCAAATTGCCTTTTGCGTCGATTCTTGCACCCTTCACTGTTGTGACTTTATCAGAACTTGACGTCTTGTAAACAATCGTGAAGTTAGACTTGGAAGAACCTGTTACATAGCCCATAAAGACATTGTCGGTGTTTGCCGCAGTTGTAACCAAACCGTTCTCTGCAATGACAAATCTGTGGGCATTGTCCGATTTGTACGAACCTGCAACACCGGAGATAGCTTTCAATGCAGTCAAAGTGTACACGTCTTCTTCATAGTATTCATTCATCGAATCAAGATGGCGATAGGTTGCTTTGATACCATCTACAGTAAGCACGACAGAATACTTTGCACTGTTGTCAAGGTTCTTGCCGTAAGAGATAGAGCCGTCTTCATTAAACGTGTATGCAACGTTCTTTATTTCACCGAAAGTCAATTTGCCGTCTGCGACAAGAAGCGTAATTTCCTTTCCTGCTTCGGTGGAAACCCATGCGCCTGCATAGTCGGATTCTTTGACTGACTTTGCGATGAACGTGGTGTCGGCGGTGATTGCAAGGTCTGCAGTTGCTTTGACGCCTGCAGAAGTGTACCAACCTGCGAACACAGAGCCGTCTTCATAAGTCAATGCCGCGGGAATTTGATCGGCTGCAAGTTTGCCGTTGGTCATTTCCACAACTGCGATAACGGGATCGCTGTCGGAAGAAGTTTTCTTGAAAGTCACAACATAGCCGGTCTTTTCGGACGAGCCGACAAACACTGCGCTGTCTGCGAAGGTTGCGGATTCGTCAAATTCGGTCACGTTATCGAGATCACTGAGCCAACCTTTGAAGGTGTAGCCTGCTTTCATTTGGGGATCTTCAAGAGCGAAAGTGCTTTGATCGATCTTGTTGTCTGCGCCGAGTTTTGCGACGTAGAACACGGAGTAGTTGTTTTCGAACACGACAACCGTGCCTTTTTCAAGTTGATAATCTGCGCCGTATGCCGCATCACTCTTGTAGGCGAGTTTGCCGTCGGCAATGGATGCCGTGATTGTTTCGTCAAGGCCTACGACTGTGAGCTTGCCGTCTTTATATTCGGTTGCGACACCGACTTTTGCAAAACCACTGCCCGGAGTGTAAGCAAACACGCCGTCTGCGGTCACTTTGACAAGGAAGTATGAAGTTGAGCCAAAGCTTTCAAACGTGCCGTACCAGTTGCCGATAAATTCCGCAGGAATGTCGATTACAACGAGTTCGGGGACGATGAGCTTGTCTGCATCAGAAGATGTGCCTTCTTTGTAAATCCATGCTTGAGCACTGCTGTCGTATGCAAGAGAGCTATAATTGTCACCGATTGACCAAGAGTAACCGCTGCTAGCATTGTAATAGAAGCCCGTTCCGAGAACGCCGTCAACTTTTGCAAAAGTTTCGTTGATGACGATTGTGTGTCCGCCTTCAGTCGTGTAAGTGCCGACGATATCGGAAGAAGAAACGTGAACTCTGCCTGCAAGTTCTGCAGAAAGAGCAATTTCCGCCGTATCGATGATGTGGAGATTTCCGTCGTGATATGCGTACAGCATATATTCGGTTTCTCCGAGTTTGAACATAACAGTGCCGTCTTTGTCAACTTCGATGCTTGTTGCGACTTGTGCCTCTGCACTGCCGATCGTCACGCTGATGGAATTTGCATCGACAACAACAGTGTATGCGGTGGAATCCCAATCGCTCGTTGCACCGTGCCAAGTGCCGATATAGGACTTGAAGAACGTGCTGAATTTTGCATTGACCACGATGTTGGAAGTCACTGCTGCACTGCTATCATATGCAACGTCACCGACAAACCAACCAAGGAATGCGAAATCGGTGTCTGCAAGTGCACCGGGAACGTCTTCTGCGGAAATAACCGCTCCGTCTTTGACTTTGACTGATTTGACTTGTGTGTCACCGTTCATGAACGTAACGTTGAAGAGTCCCGTCCATTTTGCGTTGTACGTAACGCTTGCGGTGATTGCCGCGTCTTTGTCAAATGCGCTGTCGCCGTTGAACCAACCTTCAAACGCTGCGTCTTGGGTGTCGGCAAGGTTTGCGGGGATATCGGATGCTGCAATCTTTTCACCGTCTTTGACCGTTGCCGTTGCGATGACCGTGTCACCGTCTTTGAAGGTCACTGTGAAAAGGCTCGTCCACTTTGCCGTATAGGTTACGTCGCCGGTGATTGCCGCAGTCTTGTCGAATGCTTTGTCGCCGTCAAACCAACCTTCAAACACCGCTGAATCCTTTGTGGGATCTGCGGGAAGATCTGCGTCGGCAATGGTTGCGCCGTCCTTGACCGAAGCCGTTTTTACGACCGTTTCACCGTCTTTGAAGGTGACGGTGTAAGTCTTGGTTTGGTCACAAGCAACGAACAAAGCCGCTGTCAACACGAGAATCATAACTGCCGCTGCGAAAGCGATAAAAACTTTTCTTCTCGTCATTTTGTGTTCTCCTTTTTTGATGAATATTCGTTTTGTTTTTGTCTTGTTTTGATACAATATTAAGGAATAAAATTCACTCTATAACCCTAATATGTGAATTATTATACAACCGCTTTGCCCAACCGTCAATTATTTGATAGTAGAAAAAAATCAACTTTTTTCATATTTTTTTAAGTTTGCGTTGTATAATATTATGATTTTATGCATATTATCTCACATTTGTATGAATAAATATGCATAAAGGGTTGCAGACGTGTCTGCACACCCTTTATCATATCGTTTCTACGTGCTTATTCCATCACTTTTGAAAGCGAAGAACAACGCGCATATCTCGTTTCATCGTCAACGTATTTCACTTCTGCGCTGAACGTTTTCGTATCGGAATTATACTTCAATTCAAACGTATAGGTCACAATGCCGTCCGCCGATTTGCCCGTTGCAGACAAAATGCCCTTTTCGATATCGTATGTCGCAGTCGCTGCCACATCGCCATATCTCAAAGTTCCGTTTGCTTCGATGATAACGTCGTTTCCGTTCGAGCCTTCCCAAGTTCCGCGCCACGTGCCGCACAATGCCGTCGGGATGACTTCCGTCACTTCGCCAGTTCTTGTGAGCGTCACGCTTTCTGTGTCGTAGGTGATGACGTTGGTGGTCACGTCAAACAAGTATCTGACGCTTGCGATCGTGAATGATACGCGGTTTGCGCCGTCATACACTGCCACAAACGGCATGCCCTTGTACGTGCCCGTCAAGTCTTGCTTGAGATTGAACACCACTGCCGCGCCGCTTGACTCGTTGCCGGTGTAACTGCCCACTGCGCTCGCAGGGAGTTTTGGAAGTTCCGTCGTGCCGGTGTAGCCCACTTTGGGGTACGTTGTTTCCTTAAGAACTCCTGTCGTGCATTTGACAAAGAGCAGGTTGTTGTCATAGTAGAACACAAAATCGTAGACTTGCGATGAGTTGTATTCAACATGTACGCCCGTTGCGGTCACGGTGTATTGCGCCCAACCGTTGTGGTTTTCACTGCTCCAATTGGGACGATATTCTTTGTTGTCCGCGCTATAATACAGCACTCTGGAATGGCCGTAGCCGTCAACCATGAGCAAATAGTATTTTTCGATATACTCTTTGCCGATCACGTTGCCGTGTTTGTCTTGGACATTGATGTTCCCGCCTTGGTAGTACACGCCGCCGTAGCCGTCCGCTTTTGCAAGCGTCACAACGCCGTTTGCCGCTTTTGCAGCCTTGAAGTCAAAGCCGACAATGCTGAAATCGTCAAACACCGCAACCACGAGATCGCCGTACACTTCGTATGCGGAATAGGTTTCCTTTGCGCCCGTTATACCGCCGATACCGTCAAGCGTGAAGGTCTTGTCACCATAGGTGTAAGTGCCTTCTTCCGCGCCGATGGCGTAAAGGATGTATTGCGACTTGTAGCTTGCGTTTTCATTGCCGTACTTGGTGTAGACCACTCTGTAATCCACGCCGCCGATGGTGACTCTGTCGCCGTTTGCAAAGTTGTTCGGCGCAACGATTTGCGTGCTGTCTTGCAATTGACCGTCCTTCATATAGTACGCGCCCGCGTCATTGACGTACACTACGTTGTTGATGTCGCCCGCGATGAGATAAGATCTCACGTTGCCGTCAGACGCAGGAAGCACCACCGCGTCGCGCTGTGAATCGGATCTGTGCAAATCACCGTAGAACAAGCCCTTCTCCGCATCGAAATACAAAGTGCCGATGCGACCTTCGAGCGAGATTCTCGCAAGCGTGTTGTTCTTGAACATTGCGTACGTGCCGAGCGTCTCGGAGTACAAGCTGCGATATGCCACAACGCCGTCTTCACGGAATTCGATCTCGTAGTTTTGAGCATACGCAATCTTGTCGCTGTCCGTCGTGGCAACGTACGGTGTGTAGTACGTACCGACAAACGGTTGTCCCTTGTAGTTTGCCGTGGGTTGCGCAAATATCGCGTTGGTGTAGCCCGCAACGCCGTTCTTGCCGACAAAGTTGACCGTCAAAGTCATGTCTTCGTTGACGGTTGCGCTCATGGACGTGAAATAATCGGCAAGATATTTGCTCTCGATCGTGATGTCGTTGCCGTCAATGGTGTACGTGCCGCTGTAACTCTTCACGATGCCATATTTATTCTTGAGAGATTCGCTTTGATAGCTGATTTTGCCGTCGCTGAACGTCAACACGTCGCCGTCTTCGTTGTAGTATTCGCCAAACACTTTCAAGTCGGACTTGGTGTAGGTGTACTCAACTTGTCCGGACATGCCATAGTCAAAAACGAGCTTGATGCTGCCGTCTTCCGTCAACTTTGCGCTGACATCGCCGTAGTTGTTGTAGAAGGTGAGCAACAAGATGCTGTTGCCGTCATAGGTGTATTTGCCGCCGATTGCGTTGCCGTTGACAAGTTTCAAAGTTCCGTCCGGAGCGAGATACAACACGCCGCCGTCAACTTGACCGTGATATTCGCCCTTGCCCGTGTAGACGTGTGTGACTTTGCTCGAATCGCCGAAACGCGCCTTGAAAGTCATGTCTTTCACAACCGGGACGTAATAGCGGTATCTTGCGCCGCTTTCAAACTCCCAGTCGAAGAACAGATTGTTGCCCTCGTTGCTCAATGCTTCAAGTTTGCCAACAATCGCAAACGAGCTTGCATCGAATTTTCTGACTTCTTCTTTGATGATCGTATCGCCTTTGACAAGGGACACGGTGTGCGTGCCGCTGATTGCCGTATCGGTCTTGGGGATTGCGATGCCACCTTCAAGCGTCCATTCGTTCATATCCCACTTGACGTTTTGGGCAATCCACTCTGCGTCAAAGGTTGCGCCTTCTTCCGCTTTCGTGCCTGCCGCGTTGGTCTTGTCCGTGGTGGACGGCGCGAGTTTGTAGAAGCAGTTTTCAATCACTGTGCCTGCATCGTAATATCCGCCGCTGTAATCGTCCGTGAAGGTGTAGCCTGCGATGCCGCCCGCATAGCTCTTATAGGTTGTGGACGTCGCTCTGGTTGCAGTGACTCTGCCCGTGCTGAAACAGTCCAAAATAGTGTTGTCGTTGCTTGAATATCCAATGATGCCGCCCGCATAAGAAACGTCTTTGTTGGTGGCTTTGACTCTTGCGTAGTTTGCGCAGTTGATTATTGACATTCTCGAGCAGCTTGCATAGCCCATGATGCCGCCGACCCACTCGCCGCCTTCCACTGTAGCATTGGCGGTGGTCACGCAGTTGATCACTGCAAGCGCACCGTTGGACGCCGTTGATGTTGCGCCGATGATGCCGCCGTTGACAGCCGAATCGAGGCTTGACGCACTTCCGTCGTCTTCAAACTTCTTTGCCACGACTTTCACTTCTGACACGCAGTTTTTCACGTATGCGATATATGCGGTTTCCGAATCGTAGACGTCAAGTCCGCCCGCGATGCCGCCGATGCGTGACGGGTTGGACGCGCAAAGGCTCATGTTGAACTCGCCCGACACTCTCACATTGGAGATGTTGGTGAGATTGCCATAGCCCACAATGCCGCCGACGTATGCGCCGATGTCGTTTTTATCTGCGCCGCTGACCACCGCATAGCTGATGTTGTCAAGCGTGAGATTGGTGATCGTAGCTCTGTGGCAATAGCCGAACAAGCCGACGTATGACATTCCCGAACGCAAATTTCTCTTGATCGTGAGATTGCTGATCGTGTGTCCGTTGCCGTCAAAACTGCCGCTGAAACCGTACACCATTCTTTCGTTCTCTTCACCTTCGTTGAGCGTGACGAGTTGTCCTGCCGAAATGTAAGGAATTCCTTCCATATCGATGTCCGCAACGAGTTTGAAGAAAGATTTCGCATACTTTTCATTGTCGTCTTCTTCGGGATGATTGACTTTGTCTGCAAAGTCCGCAAGGTCGTCGGCAGTCGCAATCAGATACGGATTGTTCTTGCTGCCGAGTTCGTTTTTCTTGACCTCTTCCCAAACCGCAACGAGTGCGGTATTCTTCGTTATGGGCGTTGCAAAGTCGAAAAGCGTGCTTTGACCTTCTTCCGCCCATCCTTTGAATTCATAACCGTCTCTTTGCGGGTCTTGCGGTCTTTGAGCGCACGCACCCGATTCGACTTCCTGAGAAGAGATGCCGCTCACGCCTTCGCCACCGAAAGAAACAGTGAACTTGTCTTTACCTTTTTCTCCGCAAGCGACTGCCACGCACGCAATGCACGCGATGAGCGCAATCGCCAAGATACTCAATACGATTCTTTTGTTTTTCATATCCGCTCCTTATTCCCCCGCTTCAACGAGATAAATCGTGACGCTGCCGTCGGAGTTCGCAAACGCCTTTGCGCCCGCAACTTCGGTGAAACTGATCTTGTATTTGAGAACGAGAACCGTTTCTTCGCCCGATTTGTCGATATCGTAAACGTTGATTTCACCGTTTTCGACTTTGTACGCGTACATATATTCCGTTTCTTCTCTGACTCCGTCCACGTCTTCAACGGTCGTAAGCGTTGCGTATGCGTAGACGTACTCCGAGCCTTTGCTTCTGCCGTCGAGCACGAGCGTAGAACCGTCCGCCGCCGTGTACGTTCCCGCATATTGATCGGAAACTGTGAGCACGGTCACGGTCTGATTGCTGCCGTCGAGCACGACTGCGTTGTTTTCGTCAAGATATCCTATATAGTACAGGAACGTTCCGTCGATATAAATCGAAACGTAGTTTTCGTCAACGTAGTAAACGTCCACTTTAATGCCCGCAAACGTGCCTTTCGCTCTGCCGCTGATGTCCATTGCGCCACTTATAGAGAACGTGTTTTCGCCGGAAACGAGATATTCTTTTCCGACAAGTTTGTGATGTAAGCCGAAGTTTTCTATTTTCACTCCGTCCTTTTCAATGGTTGCACCGCCGTTGACAAACGTTATGACGTAAACGACCGCACCGTCTTTTGTTAGCGTAACGACGTATTCGTTTCCGACGTCGGCAGTCGTATAATCGTAAGTTTCGACTCCGTCGGCAGTCGTCAAAGTCGCCTTGCCCAAGCCGACGGGGCTCTTGCCGTTGAAACTCAACACGTCGTCACCCACGTGATATTCGTATTGACTTACGTAATCGGGTGCTTTGAACGCCACTTCGTTAACCGAAATGCCGTTTGCGTCAAGTTTTGCCGTGTAGACCACGCCGTCCACGGTGAAAGTCGCCTCTTGCTTTGCTTTGTCGTAGAAATATTCCACTTCAACGGTCTTGCCGTCCTTTTCAACCGTCACAAACCCTTTGACATACCATCTTCCTTGCGAAGAAGTGGTGATGTCGATGTTATATGGGCCGAAACCGTTGAAGGTGTACGTTGCGCCGTTCGTGCCGTTCCACGTTCCGAAGAAGGGATCGTAGTAGGTCATGTTGTAGTCATCGACGAGCATACCCGTAGAAGCGTAGTATCCCGCAAGATAAAGCACTTCCGAACCGTCTTTGCCGGTTGCGAGATTGAACATGCCGTAAAGTCTGGTCTGATAAAACATATTGACCATCAACGTGCCCGTTTCGTCGTATTCCGCAACGTAGTGGAAACTTATACCGTTTGAATCTTTGCCGGTGCCGTAGCCGTTTTTGCCGATACCGTCAAGCACTATGGTGTATTTGAGAAGATTGTCCGTCCACGTTCCGATAAACGAGCCTTCTCTGCCGAAAACCGACGACGTATCGCCGCTCTTCACGACGAGAAGTCCTTTCTCATTGAAAGACGCTTCAAACGAGCCGAAAGTCGCTTTTTCGTTTTCGCTGTCAAAGACGTATTCGTATTTTTTACCCTTGTATTCCACGTTGCCTTTGCCGTCAAACGTTATGGTATCCAGTCTGCTGAAATCAGATTCCCACTTGCCTGCGAATACGTCGCGTTTTTCAAGTTGAAGTCCTGCGCTTGTGGATTCCATGCTCAAGCCGTTCGAGCTTATGGACGCGATGATTCTGGTCGTGCCGATCGTCATCGTCACGATGTTCTCGTTGCAAGTGTAGGTGAAAGTTTCCGTGCCGTTTACGTTCGTTCTTTCGCCCGTAAGGTCTGAAAGGAACGTGTACGTCGTGCCGTCGCTCGTATACCACGTGCCCATTGCGGCGTTTTGCTTTCTTGCCACGATAACGTTGTCTTTTTCGCTTGTGAAGAACAGGTTGTCGTAGATGTTAAGCACGTTGCCTTCGATGTCGGCATAGTAGTCTGCAAGGAGAGAAGAATCGTTTTTTGACGTATACACGAGATATGCAAAGTACGCGTCCTTAACGAGAAGTTTTTCACCGTTGTAGACATACATATAGTCGGCAACGATTCCGTCGTAATACATCGTCATCTTGCCGTTGTCGTCAAAGACGAGATGCAATTCGGCATTGTAAATCTTATTGTTTTTCAAAGTCTGAAGCACGGCGTAGTAGTCGCCTTCGACTTTCGTATAGTCCGCAAATCCGACATAAACGGTCACGTCTGCGGTGATAAGGAAGGAAGACGGAATTCTCTTCGTGCATTCCGCATCGAAGAAGTAGCCGTAAGAAACCATGTTCTTGGTGTCGTCGGCACTTTCCTTATCCGCAACGAAAGTGTTCATTCCGCTTCCGCCGTAGATGTAGTAAATCGGCATAACGCCCGTTATGGTCACGGTGTCTTCCGTTTGCGTGAGCGGATTGCCGTCGTTGTCTTCTTTCGTCACGTTTCTGCCGAACACGAAAGTTGCGGAAATGCTACCCACGGGCTCTTCACTGTACACAGGCAAAATCGCACCGTCGTCTTCTTTCCATTCGGAAGCGTTCCAACCGAGCAAATCGCAAAGATCCGCAACGGAATTCGCGCTGTAACTCTTGCCGTCCGTGATGTTGCCGTCTTGAGTGTAGTACGCTTTGAAAAGCACCGTTTTTTTCGTGTCGATTTCGTTGTATCCGTTTCTGAAAATCAAGCCGGAAATATCACTGAGTTCGTCTTCGCCCTGTTGTTTGGAACTTGACAAAACACCGATAGCCACACTGGAAGAGATTGCGGATTCGTTGTCGCTTGCGCCGACGAGACCGCCTGCGTAAGACGCGTCGCCGCCGCTTCTGGCTTCGATTTTTCCGTCAACGTAGCAGTTTGCGACGGATGCCGCCGTGCGAAGATAACCCACGATGCCGCCTGCGTATTTGTTTCTGCCTTCAACGTTGCCGATAAACGAGCAGTTGTTGACGTATGCCGAAGACGCATTGTTCGGGCCGTACACCGCTGCCGCTATACCGCCCGTTGCGTAAAGCGAAGATTGTCCGTTTGAAACGAGATCCGCCTGCACCGTGCAGAAAGACGCGGTCGCCATATACTCAGTGCCGTAGCCTTGCATAAAGCCGACGATACCGCCGAGATAGACGATATTATCGCTCGGAAGCGTGCTGGTCACGGTGTAAGAACCTTTTAAATTGCAGTTGATGACGTCGCCGCCGATGTTGTAGGCAACGATGCCGCCGAGAATGTAGTTGTATTGTTTGTCAAGCGCCTCCACCGCTATGTCGGAATCTATCGTGAGATTCTTGACGGTTGCGGTTGCGATATAGCCGAAAAAGCCCGCAACGCCTTCTTCCACTTCGAGATTGAAGTTGGACACGACGTGTCCCCTTCCGTCAAACGTGCCCATGAAATAGGTCTTTGCGCCGCCGATGGGTTGGATGGTTTCGCCGTTGAAATCGATGTCGCAAGTGAGCGCGACAAAGGATTCCTTATATTTGTCTTCGCCTGCGTTGATGCTGTCGGTGAAGGTTTTAAGTTGCGCCGCATTGGAGATGAGATAAGGGCTTTTCGCATTGCCAAGTCCCTTGATCTTCGCATCGTCGTGACGAAGTCCGTCAACGCTGACCGTCACGGATTTTTCCACGGTGAAACTGTATTTGCCGTTTTCACCGAGAACGCACTCCTGCGTGCCTGCGTAAACCTTGAGTTCACCCACGTAATACGGAGACACGCGCACGCCGAATTCGACGACCGTGCCGATTGCAACGTTCTTGGGAGTAGTGCCTGCAAATACGAATCTTGCCGCTTCGTCGTCCGACCATCTTATGCGCGCGGTTTTTGCGACTTCGCTCCACTGCGCAACGAGTGTGGTGTCCTTCGTTATTTTCGTATCGAAATCGAAGTCTTCGTTTGAACTTTCTTCTTTCCAACCGACAAATTCGTATCCGTCTCTTTCGGGGTCGGCGGGTTTCGTCACGGTTGCGTTTTCGTCAACCTTAACCGTGTCGTTTGCCGCACCGTTGCCGTAAACGAAAGTGACCGTATACTGAGTCGGTGCTTCGGGGGTGTCGTCGCACGCAACCAACGCAACGCAAAGCACAATGCACAATGCGATTGCGAGTATGGGTACGATTTTCTTCAATGTAGTCATAAATTTTTCTCCTTGCAAAGCGTTTCCGCCTTGCTATCGCCTGAGCGACACTCTCTTTCCCCTTATATCCGCAAATTATTTCTTGATTTTTAACAATTCTTTGATTTTGTTTGCGGCATCTTCTTTCTTTTGTTTCTTTTGTGCTTTCATCTCGTCGATTTCGGCATTGCGTTCGTCTTCGAGTTTGACAAGCTCGTCATAAAACGGCATCTCGTCAAGCACTTTTTGGTCATACTTGTGGCACGCCACGTAGTGTCCGCCGCCAAGGTCTGTAAACTTGGGTTGGAACAGTTTGCACGCGCTCATACATTCCGAACAGCGAGTGTGGAACTTGCAGCCCTTCGGCGGATTTGCCGGGGACGGAATGTCTCCTTGCAGCACGATTCTCTTGATCTTGCTGTCGGGATCGGGCACGGGAACTGCCGAGAACAACGCCTTGGTGTACGGGTGAAGCGGATTGTCGAACATCTCGCGTTTCGAGCCGTATTCCACCATGTTGCCAAGATACATAACGCCCACTTCGTCGGAGATGTGTTCAACAACCGACAAGTCGTGCGATATAAACAGATAAGCAAGGTTGTCGCTTTCTTGCAAGTCCTTGAACAAGTTGATGATTTGCGCCTGTATGGACACGTCAAGCGCAGAGACCGGCTCGTCGCAAATGACGAGTTTCGGTTTGAGCGCAAGCGCCTTTGCAATGCAAATACGTTGTCTTTGTCCGCCCGAAAACTCGTGCGGGTATCTGTCGAAATAGTGCGGTTGAAGTCCGCATTTTGTCATGATATCGACGATATATTCTTTATATTGTTCTTTTGGAACGATGTGATGCACCTTCACCGCTTCGCCGACGATTTCGCCCACCGTCATACGCGGAGAGAGCGAAGAATAGGGATCTTGGAATATCATCTGGAAGTTGGGGCGCATCTTTCTCAAAGCGTTGCCTTTGAGTTTTTCGATGTGCTTGCCTTCGAAGATGACTTCGCCGCTCGTCGGTTCATACAAACGAAGAATTGTTCTGCCGAGAGTTGTCTTGCCGCAGCCCGATTCGCCGACGATACCGATGGTGTGCCCTGCCTTGAGTTTGAGAGAAACGCCGTCCACCGCTTTGAGATACACGGTGTTGCTCTTAATTAGGCTCTTTGAAATCGGAAAATACTCTTTCAGGTCGTTCACGACGAGAAGATAATCGTCGTCGGATTCCTTTTTCTCGTCTTTTGCCGTCGTGTCTTCCGCACCGATTTTTTCGTTTTCGTCAACGTCCGTCGTTGCAATTTCAATCGTTTCGATTTCCGCGTCGTTTTGCACGCCGATTTTTTCTTCCGTCATACGATTTCTCCTTTATCAATGCAACGATAGCACGCCACGAAGTGCGTGGGCGAAACTTGAATCATGGGCGGATAGTCGCCCTTGCAAGCGTCGCATCTCATGTTGCAACGGTCCTTAAAATAGCACGTTTGCAACATATTGATTGGGTTGGGCACGTTGCCGGGAATACTGTAGAGTCTGTCCACTTCTTTTCCCACAACGGGCTTGCTCTTTTGAAGACCTATCGTGTAGGGGTGCATCGGATTTTTGAAAATCTCTTGCACGGTGCCCTTTTCCACCACTCTGCCTGCATACATAACCACGACGTAGTCCACCATTTCGGCGATGACGCCCAAATCGTGAGTGATGAGCATGATAGATCCGCTGATTTTATCTTTTACGTCACGCAAAAGGTCGAGAATTTGCGCCTGAATGGTGACGTCGAGCGCGGTTGTAGGCTCGTCTGCGATGATGAGTTTGGGATTGCAGCAAAGTGCCATTGCAATCATGACTCTTTGACGCATACCACCCGACAATTCGTGCGGATAGGACTTGTACACGTGTTCGGGCATTGCAATGCCGACAAGTTTGAGCATCTCGATGCTCTTCTCTTTTGCCATTTGCTTGTCCGCGCCGTCAACGTGAAGAAGGGTGACTTCGTCAAGTTGGTTGCCTATCGTAAAAACGGGGTTGAGTGACGTCATCGGCTCTTGGAAGATCATCGCGATTTCTCTGCCCCTGATTTTCGACATTTCGGAAATAGGAGTTTTGGCTATGTCGTAAACGACTTCGCTTTCTTCAAAGACTTTTCTGTGACGCACTTTACCGTGTCTGTCAAGAGAGGGTTTCACCATCGGCTCGCCGTTTTCGTCAAGCATTTGATTGCCGTTTTCGTCAAGCACGGGTTCGGTGATCTCTTCCGTGCCCACCGCCTTTCTTTGCGTTGAGCGGAAGCGGATGCTACCGTCCACGATTTGTCCCATAGGACCTTGAACGAGTTGCATGAGTGAAAGGCTGGTCACCGACTTGCCGCAACCCGATTCGCCTACGACGCCCACCGTTGAGCCTTGCGGGATGTTGAACGACACTCCGTTGACAGCCTTGACAACGCCGTTGTCCGTGAAGAAATAAGTGTGCAAATCGTCAAATTCCACAACGTTTCTTTCGTCCTTCATCTCGGTGATGTAATCGTCTTTGGTGTATGCCGCTCTTTTCTTTTTGAGTTGCTTTATCGTGCGTATATTTTGCTTTGCGATGTTGCGAGACTCTTTGGCGGTTATATAATGCTTGTTCTTATCTGTTGATTTGTCTTTCTTTTCAAACATAACATTATCTCCTTGCCTTCGGGTCGAACGCGTCACGCAAGCCGTCGCCGACAAAGTTGAACGCGAGTACCGCAAGCACTATGCAAATACCCGGTGAAATCCAAAGATTCGGATACAGACGGAGCGCAGTGTTGTTTGCGGCGGCGTTTATCATATTGCCCCAAGTTGCGTATTCTGCGGGAAGGCCGATGCCGAGATAGCCGAGCGTCGCTTCCGTGAGAATGATTCCGCCAAGGCCGAGCGTCATGGAAACGATGAGTTGCGGCATAACGTTGGGGATAAGATGCTTGAATATCTTTCTGCTTGCGGGAAGACCGCTTGCTTCTGCACTCAACATAAAGTCTTGCTCTCTCAGAGACAAAATTTGTCCCCTGACGAGTCTTGCCGTGCCTGCCCAGCCGAACAAGGTCATCATGGCCATCAATATGTAGAGTTTCGCCGGGCCGGTTACGTCTTGCGCGTCAAGCGCGACGCCGACGATCATAAGCATAGGCATAGTCGGCACGCAGTTGAAAATATCGACTATACGCATTATGATCTGATCCACCCACTTTCCGAAATAACCTGCCAAGCCGCCAAGGAACACACCGATTATCGTTTCAAGGATAATGACGACGAAGCCCACCGTGAGAGACACTCTTCCGCCGTACATAAGACGGGAGAACACGTCAAAGCCCTTGTCGTCGGTGCCGAGCAAGTGGTCTTTGGACGGTTTGAGATAGTTGGTCGGTTCGGAATAAGTGACGATATACACGGTGTCTTCGCCGTAGTCGGGCGCGGACACTTCGGTGTAATACGTCTCTTTGACCTTTTTGCTGTCGTCCGCTTCTCTTTCACCCCATATGAACGGGAGATTCGTAAAAAGCGGTCCAAGGAATGAAAACGCGAACAAAATGACGAGCATCACGAGTCCCGTTATCGAAAGTTTGGATCTGAAAAATCTTTTCAGAACGATTCTTCCGGGGCTGAGCGTTCTCGAAGTTATCTCTTCCACGCTTTCTTCTTCGTCGTCCGCATTCTGTGCGGCTTCGACGTTTTCTTCGTTTTCTTTGTTAACTTCCTGCGTTGTCAACGCGTCGTTTTCAACGTTCTCGACGTTTTGCGTGTCCGCATCGTTTCCGATTGCGTTCACGACGTCGTTTTGTTCGTCAAGCAGGGTTTCCGTCGGATTGCCGACGATGATTTCGTCTTTTATTTCGTCCATACTTACCCCCTACTTTCCTATCTTGACACGCGGGTCGACTATTGCGTACATCAGGTCGCTGAACAACGTTCCTATGACCGTCAGTATTGCGATAAACATGTTGTAGCCCATGATAAACGGTATATCCGCCACCACGAGTGCGTCGTATGCAAGTTTACCGATACCGGGGATACTGAACACGGTTTCCGTTATCATTGCTCCGCCGAACAGACTCGGCAAAATGCCTGCCATCATCGTGACGAGCGGAATCATCGTGTTTCTGAATACGTGTTTGTATATGACCTTTTTCTCGCTGAGACCTTTCGCTCTTGCCGTGCGCACGTAGTCCGCGTTGAGTGCTTCGAGTGTGTTCGTACGGGTGTAACGCATAAGCGAGCCGATTGAAAGGATGACGAGAACCGCCATAGGCAACACCATGTGCCACAGCGTATCTCCCAGTCGCACTATCCAAGACGCGTCCATAGGCAATGAAGCAGACGCAATGCCACCCACTTCGAACCAGCCGAGTTGCACCGCAAACACGCGAATTGCAAGAGCGGCAAGGAAGAACGTGGGAAGGCTTATACCCATCATCGCAAGCACGGTGACCGAATAGTCCACGAAGCCGTATTGATGAGTTGCCGCCTTGATGCCGAGCGGAATTGCGATTACGAATTGCAAAATCGTTGCGATGAATGCAATCGCAAAGGAAATGCCCATATTCTGAACGATGACGTCCGAAACCGGTCTCTTATACTTGAAGGACATTCCGAGGTCGCCTTTGAGAAGGTTGCCGAGCCAGTTGAAATATCCCTTGATGATTGCAACGAACTTGTCTCCGCCCGTCGCCACCTTGTAGGACATATTCACCGTCACGACTTCGCCGCTTGAAAGCGTAAAAGTCATATTGCGAATGGTGCGATTGTCCATACCTTCGGTTTCGTTGACAACGTAAGTGCCGCTTTCGACGGGTGTGATGATTTCGTCAAGCGTAATCATGGAATCGTCGGTGGTCTCTTCTGAGCTTGTCTTCTCGTCCGCCTTTGCTCCGCGACTTGTAACCTTGCAGATGCTGAACTTGCCGGTGTTGAGATACTTGCCGTCTTCGTCGGTGTCCGCCTTGATTATAACGCGGGTGTTTTTGCTGCCGTCAAAAGAACCTTCGTACCAGGAGTTGTAACTCTTGATACCGAGAGATATATCTTCGTCGTAAGTGACTTCTTTGGTGTTTTTGGTGAACGTTTCGCCTGCAAATTTGCTGTTGTCGCCAACCGTGAGATGCAAATACGCATCGGGCATGGCAAGACCGTACAATTCTTTGATTCGGTCAACGTCTTCCTGTTTCATCGTGCCCTGTTGCACCGCCGACGAGTACTGATTGTCGACGTAGTCGGTCGGCATCATACGCGCGAGCGAGTATATGATGACGGACACACCAAATAGGATCACCACCGACAGAAGCAGTCTTTTGACTATGTATTTTAACGTATCCATATAAACTGTTTCCTGTCTTTCCGTCGGGCGTTTTCACACCCGACGGTATCGGTTTGGTTGAGTTTGTTCTTTGCACCGATAGGTGCGGTTTCAGATTTTATCTGTAGTTCAATTCCCAAAGTCTTGAAAGCAATCCGTTGTACGGAGAGAGATCTTTTGCGGGAGTCATAGTGCCTTCGTCAAGCACGTTCTTGTTGTATGCCGACATATCCTTTCTTTGATACGTGGGCATTTCCACTGCAAATTCCATGATCTTGTCGAGTGCTTGAGCATAGATGCCCTTTCTCTCGTTTTGATCGGTCGTTGCACGGCCTTGGTCGATGAGCGCGGAAAGATCGGTGATGATTTGATATTCTTCCGCATAAGCTTCGGTGCTCTTGCCTGCTTTGATTTGCTTATAACCCCAGTTGCTCGTGGAGCTTGCTTGCGAATCCATGTGGTAGACTTGGTACATATCGGGATCGATCGTGGAAGACCACGCTGCCGCCCAAATTGCAAGTTTGCCTGCCGACAAGTCGCTGAGTGCGGTTTGCGAAGTCACGACTTTGACATCGAATCCTGCGCTGTTGAGAATCTTTGCCGCATTAAGGAACATTGCGTATGCCGGGTGATCCACAGAGCCGCCTGCGATGGTGAGCTTGTAGTCAAGCTTGTCAACGCCGAAACCTTCGATCGTCTTCTCATAGCAAGTGCCGTTGAACACATAACCTGCGTCTTCGACAAGTTGTTTGATTTCACTGCCGGTGCTGTCGTAGGAATAATCCAGCGTTCCGTCCGCGCTCTTGAAGACGGTTGCGTCCTGAGGGTACGCCCAGCTTGTCTTGGACATCGGACGATAGATAATTTCCGCAAGACCGCCCTTGTAGTAGTTGTCGGTGATCATGGACGTCTTCATCGCCTTGATGATGGCTCTTCTGACGTTGATGTTGGGGACAAATCTCGGGTTGATACCCACGTAGCCGTAACCGCTTGTTTTGATTTCAATGTGACCGAGACCTGCGTCTTTCACCGCTCCGATGTTCTCTTGCGTTGCGCTCGGCTCGCCGAAGTCGATATCGCCGTTGGTCAAAGCGTTGATGATTTGATCGCTTTCAACCACTTTGTAGCGGACGTATTTGATCTTTGCGTTGCTGATACCGCTGCCGAGCGTCTCAAAATAGGGGTTGCGCTCGTAGTAGACCATGTTGTTGTTGAAGAAGGTGTCGCTCGTGACGTTGCCGCTGCCCGTTGCGGTGGACGCTTTGTAAGTGCCTGCGCCCATGGGAAGACCGACTTTGTTGGGAGCGTTGATAACTTCGTTCATGAATTTGATTTCACCGAATTCGAGACCAAACTCGGTCTTGCCGTCAAATGCCGCAACGTAGTCTTTGCCGTTCCACGTGCCCGAATAGTAGTGCAACGGCGCAACGGTGAATGCGAAGTTGTAGATTGCCTTCGGGTCTACGTCGTTGATTTTGATGGAGAGCACGTCATGTTCGCCGCCGAGATTTTTGCCGTTGAAATTGGTCACTTTGTGAGTGGTGATGCCGCTGATGTTGGGCACGACCTTGGTGCTACCCTTGAAGTATTCGCTCTTTGCCTCCGCGGTGAATTGATCGAGCACCGTAGATGCGGTTTGCCAATATTTGACAACGGTTTCAAAGTTCGTATAAGAAGTCTTTGTCAAGTCGATGTGACCTTCGTCGTCAAGTTTGAAATAGGACGTGTACACGCTGGAGATGCAATATTCTTTGATTGCCTCTTCTTTGCTAAGATCCGTTCTTTCTTGCACGTAAGGCAAAATGGAGTCGTTGTAGAACTCGTCCGCTTCGGTTTTGTCAAGTTTGTAGTTGCCGTTTTCGTCTTTATACTTGTGACCGGGCTTTTCGGGATCTTCGAGCAAAAGTTCGTTCATGCCGCCGTCGTTGAGCATAAACACTTGCCATGCGTCCGTGAAGTTGCTGTCCTTTTTGTATGTTTCAAGGTCAACGTTGTTCCAGTCGGAAGTAAGCTCTTTTCTGAAAGTGTCCGCAACGTATTGGATGTCTTTTTCAAGTTGAGCCTTTTCTTCGGCACTCCAACGATCGTTAGGACGATCTTCGGGTTTCGTTCCTGCGTATTTGAACGTCACGTATTCGATAAGAGTGTCTATACGCAAGTTTGCAGTGGACACGAATTGCTCTTCAAAAGCCGTCGAGTCACTGGTGGAAATTTGTTGTTGACGATAGTTCTTCAAGCCGACGATATCCGTTGAATAGATTGTCGCAGAGCCTGCATAGGACGGATCGAGATAGGTGTAAAGGTTGAACAATACGTCCTTGATCGTCAAATCGTGTCCGTCGGAGAACTTGATGCCGTTCTTGATAAGGAACTCGTAGGTGGTGTATCTTTTGCCGCCTTCTTCGCTTTCCGAAACGGTGTAGTCCTTTGTCACGGTCGGCTCGTTGTCACCAAATGTGATGTTGCCCTTGGAATCGGTGCTGAGCATGCCGATTTGAGTCATGCCGACGATGGAAGAGTCGTATGCCGACGTTGAGAAAAATGGATTGAAAACGCCGTCGGGAGTTGAGATGCTCATTGCAAACGGACGTGTTTCGGGATCGTAACTTTGTCCGCCGCCCTTGTTGCCGCATGCGACGAGAGTCGCCGCCATGACGGTTATAATTGCCGCAACAAGCACGATAGTCGTAAATTTCTTTGCGTTTTTCATGTTGTCTCCTTGTATGAAAGTATATATGTTTTTTGTTTTGTTGCTATTTGATTGTCACTTTGTCACGTCCACAAGCACAACGCCCGAATAATCGCAATCTTTGCTCTCGGACGAGTCTTTTGCAATCCACGGATATGCCGTTGACGTCTTGTTTGCGCCGTAGTTGTAGTTGAGAGTGCCGCTCACCTTCACGTTGGTGATCTTTGCGCCTTCTTTTGCCTCGTATGCGAAGAATCCGCCGACGAATTCACCGTTGTCGAGTTTCACGTTGAAATTTACGGTGGCGTCTTCTATGACAAGGTCGTATATGTTCGCTTTCGCACCGAGAGTGCCGAAGATACCTGCGCCGAGCGTGTACTTATTGCAGTTTCTCGTAACGGTGATACCCTTTATCGTATGTCCGTTGCCGTTGAGCATGGCGTTGTAGCTCGAATACGTCCAAGTCATGCCCGAAAAGTCGAGATCGCAATCGAGATAGATATTCTTGTTTGCCACGACAAAGTTGGCAAATTCTTTCTCGTTCTTTGCGATGTTCCACACGCCTTTTATATACTTGACGTACACCGTCACGTCTTCGGTGCCGAACACGTACGGCCAGGCAAACTTTTCATCGCCAGTTGCGGCGACGTAGTAGTCATACAGCGTGTGTCCATCCTTTGACGGCTCTGCAACGCTTGACGGTCTGACCTTTCTCGTCTCGGGAGTGCCGGTTTCTCTCTTGACTTCTTCCCCAGTCTCTCTATCGACGAAAATCATCGTGGGAACGCGGAGCAATCTTGCATACAACGTAATGTCGGCGTTGACGCGCATCGTTTCGAAATTCCACTTCGTTGCCAGCTTGACCATTTGCGTAGTTTCGTCCACGACAACGTTGCCGTCGGAGTCTTTTTCGGGAAGATACCAACCTTCGAGATAGTATCCCGACGCTTCGTATTGCTTGAAATCTTCACGCGAACCGGGTTTGAGCCCCACAAGCGAATTCGCCTTCACGCCGAGATATTGCGTCTGACAGTTTGCGTCGAGCGTGCCGACGTTGTAGTCGAACGTGACGAGATAGTCGTAGTTGGGTTTGGCTTGCGAAGTGTTGCACGCAGAAAGCACGACGCAAAGCGTCAATACAACAAGTGCGCAAACCAACAGTAAACTTCTTTTTGTTTTCATTTTTATACTCGTTTTTAGGATAATAATATATATCCTTATTTGTTCTCTCTCGTCCGCACGTCCAATGCACGGACGAGAGAGTGTTTTTTTGTTATTCTTCGTCGGAGTTTTCGTCCGAGTCGTCCTTCTTTTCGTTCTCTTCGACTTTAGTTGCCGATTTCTTCTTTTTGAGAACTATGAGCACTGCCACAACGACGCCTGCAATCACAACAACGGGAACAACCACGCTCACTGCGATGATTGCCGCTTTGTTGCCGCCTGCCGCATTGTTGTTGCCATCGCTCGGAGTGTCGGGAGTGGGAACCACGGGTTTTTGCTCAACGTTGACAAGCAAGTCTACATTGTAGGTTTGTCCTTCGTAAACGTAAGTCACGATCACTTTTTCGTCTCCGAGAGCAAACGTCGTCTTGTCAAGCGTATAGTCCGTGACAACGATTTCGCTGTCGTCTGCAAATATTGCCTTGACAACCATACCCGTCGGGTCAAACGCTTCGCCCTCAACGTATCTGATCTTATCGGGGATCGTTGCAATCTTCACTTCGACGAGCGCAACGGGGTGACCGAGTCTTGCTTTTGCGTTTCTAATCGCCTTTTCAGCCGCAAGAAGTTTTTGTTCTTGTTCGCCGATGAGCGCGATTTGTTCCTTGTCGTTGATTGCGTTGTACGCTTTTCTTGCGTCTTGCGCCGCTTTTGCGACCGCTTGGAGTGCTTCGATGCTGCTTGCCGCCGCGATTTCATCGTTCGTCATGACGGATCCGATGTTGTCGATTGCGTCGATTGCCGCATGCGTCGTCTCGTCGGGAAGTATCGTGCTCGTCTTGTTGATCGTGCTGAAGAATTCCGTCCACACGTTGGTGTCGTAACCCTTTCCGTTCTTTGGAATGGTCATCGTCAACTTGAAGTCGGGCGCATCGTAGAATTCCTTGTTGAAGTAGTCTCTGTAAATGCGCTTCGACACGTAGTCAAGGAAGTTTGCGTAGTATATCGTGCTTCCTATCGTAGTCGTGCTCGTCGTGCTTTGCGCAAAGAGCAAATACACGATGTCGTTCGAACTCATACCCGTGGTATCAACGTATTTTGCAATCAAAGTCGGAGCTTCAACGCTGTTGAACGTGTAGTTCTTCACCGAACTGGAATAGAATGCGTAACTGCCTATCGTGCCGACCGTGTAGACGAGTTCGATGTTTTCGAGTTCTTCAACGCCTTCGAACGCACTGTCGCCGATTGCCACCGTGCCGTCTATGGTTCTAAACGACTTTCCGCTCTTGCCTGCAGGATATTGCAACAATTCGTAACCGTCGGGTTTGACAGCGTAAAGAATGCCGTCAATGGACACGATTTCACCGTCACCCGCAACGTTTATCGCCGTGAGAGTCTTGATTGTCGAAAATGCGCCTGCGCCGAAACTCGGGATATTGCGCGTCTTGATCTTTTCCACTCTGCCCTTTTCGTCGTAAATCGTCCAGGTATATTTGTAGGTCGCTTTGTTGAACGTCGCAGGAAGCGTAACGGTCGTGAGAGCGGTGTTTGCAAAGGCGTAGTCGCCGATGTATTGCGCCGCACCGAAGTTGACGTTTGCAAGCGGTGTGCTCATAAAAGCATATGCGTCTATTTCAACCGCGCTCGTAAGGTCTGCGCTCGTGAGTGCCGTGTTTGCAAATGCGCCCTTGCCGATCGTTTCCACCGTGCCGAGCGTTGCGTTTGCAAGAGACGAGCAGTTGTAGAACGCATAGTTGCCTATCGTCTTTGCTCCCGTGACGTTGACCGTCGAAAGTCCCGTGCAGTTGTAGAACGCAAACTCGCCGACGCTTTCGATTCCGTCGGGGAGAACGACGTTTATAAGGTTTGCGCGCGCGCTCGAAGAATAGAACGCGTATGCGCCTACAACCTTCGTGCCCTGACCGAACGTTACGTTTGTGAGTGCCAAAGACGAGACGAAGACTTCTTTGCCCATCTTGCTCACGCCGCCGAATTTCGCACTCGTGAGATTGTTGCACACCGCAAACGCTCTGTCGCCGATTGAAGTTGTTTTTTCAAAGTTCGCCGCCGTGAGTTTGGAAGATGCAAACGCATTGTTTCCTATGCTCTCGACGTTTGTTGCGACGACTTCCGTCACTCCGCTGTTTTGGAATGCGTAATCGCCTATCGAAGTCGCGCTTGCAAGAGTTACGCTTCTCAAAGCCGTCGTACCCTTGAACGCATATGCGCCCACCGAAAGCACTCCGCCGACTCCGTTGACGTCGGTAAGTCTCGTGCAGTTTGCAAACACTCCTTCGGGAAGTGCGTTGATGCTGCCGAACGTCACCGATTTGACCGTGCTGCCCGCAAACGCGTATTTGCCGATTTCGGAAACGCCCGAAAGGTTAAGCGCCGTGATTGCCTTGCAGCCCGCAAACGCTCCGTCCGCTATACTTACGACGCTCGGGAGCAAATCAAACTCCGTCTTTGCCGTCGGAACGCTGACGATTTGCGTCTTGTTCTTGTTGTAAAGTACGCCTGCGTCTTTCACGGTCGTGCCGTCTCCGACGCTGTAATTTGCATTGTCTCCGTTTATGGAGAACTTACCGAATTTCTCGCAGTTCGCAAACGGAGTGGATTTGCCGCCCACAAGTTTCGTATTTGCGCTAAGAACCGCTTCTCTCAGATTCGAGCAACCTTCAAACGCACTTTCGCCTATCGAATACGTTCCGTCCGGAAGAGTGATTTTTTGAATCTTCACTCCCGCAAGAGCGTAGTTTCCGATGCCAAGGAATTCGTCTTCGGGTTCAAACGTGAAACTCGTAAGTCCCGAGCAACCGTTGAACGCGCCTTCTTTGAGATAAGAGCCTTTGAAGACGAAACTCCTGAGTGCGGTGCAACCTGCAAACATATTCGTTCCGATATCCGTATACTTTGACGTCGTGACGCTTGCAAGTTTCGTGCAGTTTGCAAACACGTCGCTGCCCGTCACTCTGAGTTCGGAAATGTCAATGCTTTCAAGTGCCGTGCATCCCGAGAATGCTCCGTCGCTTGCCGTGGTGATACGTTGCGGATTTTCTATCGTCGTGAGCGAAGTGCATTTCGCAAACGCGTTGCGTCCCAAAGTTATCGCTCCGTGATAGGTATCCGACACGTTGTGGTCTCTGTCCGTAAACATTCCGAACTTGACCGTTTTAAGTTTCGTGCAGCCTTCAAACGCGCTTTCGCCGATGACTATGCACTGGCTCGGAATGACCACTTCTTCAAGATTAGTGCAGCCCTTGAACGCCGTTTTCGGAATTTCCGTAAGCGTTGACGGAAGCACTACTCTCTTAAGGTTGGTGTTGTACCAGAAGCATTCTTCGTCGATATACATGACGTTCTTGTCTTCGGGTATCACGCACTCTTCGCCGCCGTAATAGTCGTACAACGTATAGTTGAGAATTCTGTAATAGTCGCCGACAACGATTTTGAGTTTCTTGCTAAGGCGCGTTCCGCTTGCTTTCGCTTCGATATACGCAGTGCCTTTTGCCTTTGCCGTCACGTTGCCGAGATTGTCTATTTCAACGACTGCCGGGTTTGTCGAAGACCACGTGAACTCAACGTTCTGTATATACCACGGAGACATGCTTGCAACGATTTGCAACGTTTGTCCCGGGTTAAGATCAAGGTCTTCTTTGTCGGCGTTCACCGCATATCCCTTGCCGTTGAGCACCGTCGGGAACACGATTTTGTCCGCAACTGGTTCTGCAAGTCTTTCTTCCGTGACGATAACGTCCACTCTTGCGTACGTGACGCTGTCTTCATCTTCGCCGTCTTTGAGATAAATCGTGGCCTTGCCTTGTGCCAAACCGAAAATTTCTTCTTTGTTGACCGCAACCACGCTGCTTCCTTTTGCCACGTACCAGGAAAGAGTTTGCGACATAGTTGCGTCGGGAAGAGTCGTAATTGTCGGTGAGAACAATTCGTTTTGCTTGATTTCGAGTTCGTAAATCGGATATTCGCTTTCCGCTTCGGTGTCGACAAGTCTGCCGTCGGGGTCGCCGATTGTCACCGATTCGGGATAATCGAGACCCGCTTTCGCGTTTATGACGTACGTTGACTGATTCATTGCGTAGTCTTCGACCGCAATATACATCTTGCCGGTCTTTATATAGTCTTCGTAAATATCCGTGATGTCGAAAGACACCGTGCTCTTTTGACCTTGTCCGCCGTAAACGGGAATCGGATGCTCGGTCAAAAGCGTGAGCGTGTTTTGCCCTTTCTCCGTCTTCACGTAGCAAGGCATGACGTCCTGAACGAATTGGTTGTCGATGACGTCCACGTCCATATAAATACGGTATTTAGTTTTCTTATTCTCCGTATAAGATTCATATCTGATACGATAGTCGAGCATTTGCGGCGCTTCATAGTCCACGGTGAACTGGAAGTCGAATGAATTGCGTTTCGGATTTTCTCCGCCCGGATAATCGAGTTCGCCTTTCAGCGAGACGTAATAAGTGCCGTTGTTGAGCAAGTTCCACTCTGAAGGTTTGATTTCGAGCGTTATTGCCGCCGCCCTGTTCGAGCCGCCTGCCGCATAAGACTTGCTGACGTTTTCCTGCCTTTCGGTGTAGATAACCTGTCCCGTTGCCGCGTCTTTGATTTCGACGTTCATATACGCCGCGCCGCGAAGAAGTCCTGCGTAAACCATATACACTTCGTAGATGGTTCTTTGCCCCCTGTTGTCAAACATAGAGACCGCCGCTTTTTCCTTTTCGGGATAAATCTTCACGTCGCTGTCTTCCATCTCGTACAAATATGCGCCGAGTTGGAGAATGTATTTGTCGTCGAAGTACATACCGATGATTTTCGTATCGGCAGCACTCGCGACGAGTTTGTCTTCCGCAGGCACGTTGGTGTCTTTTTGACTTTCGGCAAGTTCATACGTGCTATAGTCGAAAAGCGGAGCGGCAGTCCAGTCGCCATAAAATGCGAGATACGGCAAGCCTATCGTGACCTTCGTTGCGTCCACGCCTTTCAATGACACAAAACCTTCAACGTACATGCCGTTTTCAAAACTCTTGTCGAGATACTCTCTCGCCGCTTGAGAAAGGGTTATTCTCACTTTGACGGTGGTGGTCATGTTTGCGCCGACGGTGATGTGCCCCGTGTGGCGCGCGCCGTCCACGAAATACTCGATCGTGCTGTCGGAAAGCATATGTGCCTTTTCCGCAACCGTCTTGTTGTCCGACGCAAGAGTTTCCGTCATCACGTACACGGTGGGATCGTATTCTTCCACTCTGCCCGAGATGTTGTTTATGGTAAATTCGAATTCATAGATACCCGTCTTCGTTTTGTCGTCGTAAAGTTCGATTTTGGTCTTGTCTCGAACGTTGCCGTCCTTATCCTTGACCGTGATGAAACTTTCCGCGTTTATTGCGTCCGCAATGCCTGCAAGTCCCGCGCCCTGCTTTCTCGGAGAGTACGGATTGCCTTCGTCGTTGAGAGCAATAGTTGCGGTGCTCATAAGCACTTGATTTACTCTCGCGTTGAGTTCAACGCCCGTGAGTGTGGGATTTGCGGTTTTGAGATATTGTCTTAAAAGCGCAACCGCACCCGACATGTTCGGAGCAGCCATACTCGTGCCGCTGTACACGTCGTATCCGCCCGGAACCGCACTGGTGATTTCTCCGCCGTGAGCGGTGATTTCGGGCTTGAGTTGCAAATCGGGAGTCGGACCCCAACTCGAGAAGTCGGACATGAACGGACCGGCTTTGTATTCCGAATTTATTTGAATAGAACCGACGCCCTTATTTGCCTTTTCGACAAACACTTTGCCCGCATCCATAGGAATCGAGCAAGTCGGCACGGGATCGTTGACGTCGCCGAGAGACATTCTTATCGTGCCCGACAAGTTGTTGTAGATAATGACTGCGTCCGCGCCGTTGTCCATTGCGTTTTGCACTTTTTCCGCAAACGTATTGTCACCGCGCTTGATGAGAGCAATCGTTCCGTCATAACCTGCTTTGTCCTGAAGTTCTCTTCTGATTTTTGCAGTGTAGTTGGTCGCTCTGCCCACGCCGCCCACAACGACGTATTTGTAGTTGAGCGTCTGACCTTTGCTCTTGCCCGCAATCGTATAAAGTCTGTCCACGAAGTCGTATTCGTTGCCGTTTGCGTCCGAAGACTCGGTGATGAACGCGACTTGGTTTTCATCTTCGTTTGCCTGGATGAAAGTCGCCTTTTGTCCGTTGATGGAAGCAACCGAAAGCGCGGCGCCGTAAGTGGACGGAGATCCGACCGTGCCGCTGTCGGGGTTGCTTGCAAGGTTCGTGCCGTTGCCGCCGCCGAAGCCCGAAGAATAATCGTTGCTCGCCGCAACCACAAGGCTGATGCCTGCCGCTCTTACTCTATTGTAAACTTCGTTGATGAGTTCGTCGCTCTTCTCGTCGGAGAAGCCCGCGCTTGAGCCGAGACTCATGTTGATGACGTCAACGCCGAGTTCGACGCAGTCGCTGACCGCTGCTATAATGTCTATCGTGTCCGCACCGCCCAAAGAATCGCTGTCGAGATTGTCGGTGAAAACTTTGCATATAACGAGTTGCGCTTCGGGAGCGACGCCCACGAAGGTTTCGCTCGTTTCTTTGTTGACGACGTAATCGGATTTACCTGCGACGATACCCGCAACGTGAGTACCGTGCGTGGAATATGACGGATAAACGTCGGAATCGTCGTCCGCATAGTCGTATGCATAAGGAACTTTTGCATTGTAATACACGTCGTCGACGTTGGCTTGTGCGTTGAATCTGGTGCTTGCCGCCATCTTTGCCGCAACGTCTTCCTTGCTCCACGCGGGGTTCGTCGGCATGGTTGCAAACGCTTCGTGTGAATAGTCAAGTCCCGTGTCGAGAATTGCAACCGTCATACCTTCGCCCTTGTATTTGAGGTTGGACGAATCGTAAATGCCCGTGGTGTACACGTTTGCGTTGTTGCTCACCGCAACCTTCGGAACGGAATAAGACTCCGAATAGTAAACGTTCTTGACGCCGTCGAGTTTCTTTATCTCGTTGAACGTGTCCGCGTCGACTTTGAGCGCAACGCCGTTGTTGAGCGTCGAGTAGGAGTATTTGTAAGAATAGTCGAAGCGATTGTCGTCGAGCGTTGCGAGAAAATCGCGATGAGACGCTTCGATGTCCGATTTGAGCAGTTGCGCTTCGACGCTGTTGCAATACGTGGCAAAATCGCCGTACGCATAGCCCTTATTTTCGTAAGAAGTGAAAAGAGAATCGCCTTCGAGTTCAACTATAACCCAGCGTTTTCCGCTGTATGAAGCGGTCGTCTCCTGAACGGCCGTTTGACTGAAGTATTGTTGGCGTAGCGTCTCCATGTCGAAATTGCCGACTTTCGCAAAGCCGGAAACGACGTCAGAGTTCGTCGAGTTTTGTCCCGCGGCGGCAACTCCGCCCATTCCGAGAGCAAACGTGACGATAAGGACGCATATCAACGCCACAAGCGAATAATGTGTAGTTTTTATCGTTCTTTTGTCCATTAAATTCTCCACGCATATATGCGCATTAATATAATACAAGGATAAATTGTACCAAAGGATATCAAAAAAAGCAACAGTTTTCTTCGTCGCAATCGCAACTTTTTGCATAAAAATTTTTATTTGCGGTTTTTGCAGAAAAATTTGAAATACCGTATCGGATTTGCAAAAATCAACAATTTTCGACAAAATTTATAGTTTTCCATATTCTAAACGCTTATTTTTACTGCGGTATATAGCGGTTTTCGGCAATCTAAATTCCCTTAGAATGTCTTTTTGACAAAATTTTCATTTTTTAAGGAACATTAAAAAAGTAATGAAAAATACACGTTCCGTTGATTTTCCACACATGTGTATCAATATCTCGAAGTGCCAGATTTACACGTCGTTGTATGAATAATTATTTTTTTTGTATAATTATACGGATTATGCAATATTTTATACATTTGTTCATAACGCATCGTTTTTCGAGTTTTTTCTCGGTTAAAACTCAAAATTTTGCTTCGTTTGAGTTTACAAAACACACGCGCGATGTTATGATTGTTTCTATCTCAAAATAAATATAAGCCGTAAAAGGAGTTATATATGAACAAAGGACTCAAAGGAATAGTTATCGCACTCGTGCTCGTTCTCGCTCTCGCATTGGGACTGAGCGCATGCGACGAGCCTGAATATTATTCGGTGAGCGTGACAAGCAACCTGCCGGGCAATCAATCGGTACAAGTCTACACCTCTGCCCCGAAAGATGCAAAAGGCTATCAAAAAGGCGAAACCGCTTATGTTTACGCACTTGTTGCCCCGGGCAGTAAACTGACGGTTGAAAGCGTAACCGCAAACGGAACGACGCTCACTGCCGACAACGAAGGTCGCTATCCCTTCACCGTCGAAGGCAACACGACGATAAACGTCGTTTTCGTACAGTCAGACAACGTTCGTCTCAATGTGTCCGCAGACAGTGAAAAAGGAACGTATGCGATGAATCCCGACGGCGTTCTCTTTGCGCCAAACACCGACGTTACGATAACCGCAACAGCAAAAGACGGCTACGCTCTTAAAAATTACGTCGTAAACGACGTAGAGACCGAACCGTCCTATGACGGCTCTCTCTCGCTTACACTCAAAATCGACACCACGGTCAAGATAAACTTCGTACCGCGCATGGAAGACGGCGTATTTTCGACCTTACAAGGCAGATTGAAAGTCAAAGGTCATTACGTCTACGACGCCGATGATAACAAATACGATTTCATTCACAATCTCGAAACCGTGTTCGGTGACAAACAAATTTCACAAGTCGAATCCGACTCCGAAACCGGAAAGGTCTATTTCGAGTCCGTATTCGGAAAAAGCAACCGCAATATCACCGTCATTAAACACACGGCAAACAACACTATTGCCGAATACACTTCGGACAATCTATTCGAAGAGTATTACAACCCGTTCGATTTGCTCTCCGCAAGCGACTTCGAGAAAGTGAGCGACACCGAATACATTCTCTACAACGCCGCAAAGGCAAAAAGCGCCGCAAGCGCACTTTCGGGCTGGACGGAAAGCATCTCGTCTTTCAAAGTCGTCGTCGAAAACGGCGTTGCCGTCAAACTTCACATCGTCACCGAGCGGATTCAACCGTCTACCGCATCCGAAACCTACGTTTCCACTTATGATTTCGATTTGAGCGAACACGGCACGGCAAGCGTTGACACGCTCTACACTCAACCCTATCCGCACACCGCCGACCACGACGCACTTCTTGCCGCACTCACGACCGCTTCTGAAAAGGCGGCGTACACCGTGCGCCACCAAGGTCACGAAGTGGGATATGTCGAGCCGGAAGGCGGCGAAACTCGTCCCGGATACGGCGATACCGACTACAAAGTGTACGTAAACGAGCAAATGATTTACGACTCGTACAAGGGCGAAGAACACGGATACGTCGCACTCGACAATTACGTTTATCCTTTCGACTATCTCAAGTCTTCAAATCAAGTCGTTTTGCGCGACCCCGTCAACGTTGAATCGATCAAGCATTATCAACCGAGTTTTCTCGGCTTCGACGTTGCGCTCTTCAAAAAAGTCGGCGAAAACAAATATACGCTTCATCAAGACAGTATGGCAAAACTCATTGCGCCCTACTTTGCAATCGGCAACGAGCAGGCCTATTACGCATTCGCAACCGACCTTACGCTCACTCTCAAAGACGGTGTGCTCGATCAAGTGGTTTTCACTTACAAGACCTACGGCATAGAAGAAACCGTGACGCTCTCTTTTGACTTTGACACGGCTTTCGACGTCAAGACGGATCTCGGGCTTGACTTTGCCAACGCAAGCAAAACAAGCGTCCTTGACGACTTCATCGGTCAATACAAGGACAATATGGGCAACTTCTGCAATGTAGACAAAACAGGTTTTACACTCAACGGAACCAAAATACAAGACCTAAAATATTATTCTGCGACAGAAGATACAACCGCATATTTCACAGGTCTTTGGGATAATAAATCCGTAACAATAAGCAAATTGAGTGCGAAACAACTTTCTATTGTAACGGACAATCTCGCAATCATATTTGTTCTTGACAAGGTCGATGCTTCAATCGTAAAAATCCCGTCTGAATTCTATGGTGTATGGAAATATAAAGACGATAACTACGATGATACCTTCATCTTCCAAACGTATATTGCAAAATATAATGGAGAATTGCTAAATGTTATTTCCTATTCAAAGAATGAAGGCTTGATTGCGCGCAAAGGTTCTTTCACTTACAACTTTGAGATTCAACAAGTAAAAGATGGAGAGGAGACAATCACTGCACTCTATGTATTAATAATAGACAATGAATCTGGTTCTGCACTAGACCAATTCCATGCACGCAAAACAACAGAGTCTGTCGGCGTTGAAATTCCTGCTGACTATGTCGGGCTCTATATGTCAGATGATGAAAAATACAAAGTAAAAATAAGTTATAGCGATATAACCATCAACGGAGAGCCCTTCATTCCGTCTTCATATAGTGCTGCAGACGGCTTCATCGGCACATACGGTTCCGATACCGAATTTGTCGTAGCATTTAACAATGTTTTCGGTCAAGTTGATAAAGATAAGCTCTATATCAGTGCAAACGGCGGTCAAGTTCTTAAACGCACAGATGCTTTCAATACAAACTATATCGGGACATGGACATCGGATAAGGATTCTAGCTACAACTATACAATCGTAATCACAGACACTTCGATCACAATCAATGATATATCATATCCTGTTCAATATGATGAAAAATATGGATATAAAGTCAATATCGAAGGCGATCCTTACACAAAATACATCCTTTTTGGATATAACCAATATGGGAACTCATATCTCGTTTTATACGACGACAACGACCTAATGGTTGTTCTTTTTAAGAAAGTCCCCACCAAAGTACCCGAAGAGATCATCGGCACTTGGGACGGCGTTGACGGCACAACCGCAATAACCGCTATCGTCGACAAAAACGGCAAGTTGCAAATCAAGATCGGTGACGGCGAATTCGTCGCAATCAATGCGGAATACGACACCGCCGAAAACCAATTCGAGTTCAAGCTCGGCGACAAAACTACGTTCTTTGAATACCGCGCCGACACAAAGACCTTCAATCTCTATCAAGTGGAAGGCTATAACGTGGACTTCACAAAATCGTCCAACTTCACCACGCCCAAAGCAATGCAAGGCACGTGGACAAGCGACAAGGGCGCAACCGTGACGATTGAGAAAAACAAAATTGTCGTCACGCTTGAAACAGGCGAGTCTTTCACGATCACGGAAGCAACCGTAACCGATGAAAACGGTGTATGCCACATCACATTCACAATCGGAAACGACGAGTACGATATAGAATACGGCACATATGGTGAAGCATTGATTATGCAAAATCTCACAAAAGAGAAATTCTACATGATGAAAAAAGCCACCGTGTGAAACGATGACTTTGAAGGTATAATCCTCCGACAAATTGAAAAAAGCGGGACGCAAATGCGTTCCGCTTTTTATATAAATCATATTCGTTTTACATCTGTTTTCTTCCATATCTTTTGCGACATAAAATCGTCGATACATGAGATTAGATATTCGATATTACACGGCAAATCATATTGCAGATGTGCAATTTATCAATATGTTTTTTGCAAAAAACATCAATCGTAGGCGTCAGTTTTCCGTCAAGAAAGCCAAAGCCAAATGATGAGCGCAGTCAGCCCAAAACCAACAAGCACGACAAGGATTCTCGGCAACATAACTTCAAACATTGCGCGTATCATCGCGCGCTGTTCTTTGCGCGTGACGTCGCTTTTTTGGCGTTTATGTCTGGGCGTGTTTTCCCTATTCTGAAAAGCGGCGCGCCTGTATTTTGGCAACTCGTCGCCGTTCATTGGGGCTACGGTCATACCGTTGTCCCAGTCGTCTTGTCTGTCTTTTCTACTCATATCGTCATTATAGCGTGTATTCCATGCAAAATCAATCGCTTTTTTGCATAGCGCGTCTCATTAACCGTATTTTAAGTTTTCACGACGTTTTTCATGTCGGATACTCGTTTTGCACCACAGAAACGGCGTAATTTGCGCATAACAGCGCAATTTGCCGTCGATTTTACGGTTTTATGCGTTTTTGAAATAAAATTGCATATAATCGTTTCCCAAATCAAATATATTGTAGTATCATTATCATACGCAAAATATAAAGTTGTTCGCGCGCGTTATGCGCGCAAAAGGCAGAAAAATGAATAAGTATGCAATCGTAAACGCAAACGTAATAAGCGGAAAAGAAAACGACGCCGTCCTTAAAGACGCAATTATCATCGTCGAAGACGGACACATCTCAGACATAACGACGGACAAAGACAGTGCGCTCGGTCTCAAACAAATCGACCTTGACGGAAAATATATCCTGCCGGGACTTATCAATATGCACGTTCACCTTCCCGGCTCCGGCATGCCCAAAGATACCAAGAAACAAAACAAAGAAACCGTGCACAAACTCATGAGCCACAAACTCACGAAGTATATCGTATACAGACTTTGCGCAAGTTACGCAAAGGTGGAACTTATGTCGGGCGTCACCACCATTCGCACGGTTGGCGGTCTTGACGACATCGACTCTATCATAAGAGACAAGTCAAACGCAGGCAAAATCAAAGCGCCGCGTATTCTCGCATCGAATATGGCAGTCTCCGTCAAAGACGGACACATGGCAGGTTTGCTTGCCTACGAAGCCAAAGACGCTCAAGACGGAGCAAAGCTCGTGGACAAAATCGCAAAGACCAATCCCGACCTTATCAAGCTCATGATAACGGGCGGCATTCTCGACGCAAAAGTTGAAGGCGAACCCGGCGTGTTGCGTATGTCCCCCGAAATTGTCAAAGCATGCTGCGACAAAGCACACGAATACGGATTCAAAGTTGCGGCTCACGTAGAAAGCCCGCTCGGCGTAACGGTTGCGCTTGAAAACGGCGTTGACACCATAGAGCACGGCGGTATGGTTACCGAACACGAAATCGAACTGTTCAAAAAGAACGGCGGCGCACACATTCTCACAATCTCCCCCACCGTTCCGCTCACTCTCTTCCCGCTTGAAAAATCGGGCGGAACGAAACTTCACAAAATCAACAGCGAAGTGGTGTTCAAAGGCATGATTCAATGCGCGAGAACTTGCCTTGACAACGGAATTCCCGTCGGTCTCGGCACGGATACGGCCTGCCCGTACGTCACTCACTACGACATGTGGCGTGAACTTATGTATTTCAAAAAATATCTCGGCGTAAGCAACGAGTTTGCAATCCACACCGCAACGCTAGTAAACGCTCAAATTGCAGGCATTGACGACATTACAGGTTCAATCGAAGTGGGAAAATCCGCAGACTTCATGGTTGTAAACGGCAATCCGCTCGAAGACCTTGAAACCTTGCGCAATCCGCAAATGGTCGTTTTGCGCGGCAACGTCATCAAACACCCCAAAGTGAAGAAATTCGCCTACGTCGAAGAAGAACTCGACAAATATATTAGATAATGCAAAATCGCAAACTATCGCACAAAAACACCAAAGAGACACGCCCCGCGCGTGTCTTTTGTTTTATATAATGGTATTGAAAATGAGTTCAAATCTGTTGATAAATAGATAGTTTTAATATTGTTAATACTTGATGTTATATTAATTGGATACTTTGAAAAAAGAAGATTGTTTAGTACGCTAAAAGCCTAAGCGCGCCAAACAGATGAAGAACAAGAAAGAGCCACGCTAACGGCAACCCTAATGTACAAATAGTACATGAGTTGACGGGAACGTGGCTCTGACGCAGTTATTCGCTGAATTGTGCATTAAAAAGCCTAAGCGTGCCAAACAGATGAATGATGAGAAAAAGCCCTTCGCACGCTCGCCTAGTGTACTTTGCGTACACGACGAGTGGACGAAGGGCTTTGACAAAATCAGTCGCTGTTTGGTGCGCTTAGGTAAGGTCTTTCCAGAGTTGCTTGATCACCTTATCATTATACTTAATATTGTCTTTGTTGTTGTTTGCCATATTGTTGACGAGAGCGTTGTAGGCATCGGTCTTTTTGGCTTCGGTCAAGGTCTCGAGAATGTTGTCGCGAACGGTCTTGACGTCTGCTTGCTTGGCGGCATAGTTGACGATGTAGTCCATGGGAAGAACGCCTGTTGTGGGAAGAGTGCCTTCATAGGTGGTTGCATCCCAAGCCGTGCAAGAGTTGAGAAGGACAAACACGCCTGCATACGCATTTTTGGTGTTCTTGTTCTTGATGAAGCTGTCCGCCACTGCAAATGTCTTTTGGTCGCCCGAGAAGGTGCAAGTTGCCGCATCGAAGGTGAACATATCATTGTTCACTGCGCCGACGCTGTACGAGCCTGTGCCTTGTGCGATGAGCGCGCGAGCATAGGACGTGAAGTCTTCAAGGAAGGTGCTGTCCTTGCCCTCGGGAGTGACGAGATAGCCGAGTCCGTTGTTGTTGGAATCTTTGCTGACTGCGCCGCTGTCATCGCCGACAAGATAGAGCCAAGTGGTTGCCACTTCTCTGAGCCAATAGACGCCTTCCGCTTTGGTGAGTTCACCGTCCGCAACGGCCTTCTTGACTTGATCGAGGCTGTTGTGGATCTGGTGGATTATCCCGACTTTGCCGTCCTTGTCGAATGCAGGAACTTTTTCGAGAAGGTATGCCATTGCGGGATGTTGCGTTGCTTTGAACACGATTTGATATTTGCCGTCAACCTTTTCAAAAGAAAGGATTTGGCTGTAATCGTTTGCATAGTTGCCTTCACTGACTTCGTACTCGTAGGAGTTGTCGTACGGATTTTCGGCGGTTTTGCCTGCCGTGGTGTACGGGTTGCGCGCATCGGTCATAGCGTCGCGCACTTCAACAGTGTTGCCGTCCTTGTCTTCAATCGCGGAGTCTGCCTTGTAGTTGGGGTTGGAAACGTTGATTTCCATATCCGCGATGAGTTGATTGCGTCTAACGAGAATCGCTTCGGTGTTGGACGGGTTTGCGGTTATCATATCCGTCAATTCTTTGAGAGAATCTTCGTCGAGTTTGAGAAGAATGTTGATGACAAAGCCGTAACCTTGGTCTTCGGTGGGATGATAATACGTCGTTGCAAGAGAACTCTTGAGTGCGGATTCGTAGTTGGCACTGCTTCCTGCGAAAGTTTCCTTGTTTTGTGCAAGAGCCGAATCGAAGGATTTGGAAATTTCTTCGTCGGAAACGGTCACGGATTCACCGACCATGCGTTTGAGTCTTTCAACGAGCAAAGAAGACATCTGACTATTGAGATAGTAGTCGTAGCATTCTTCGACGGTGTCTTTGTAAAGGCTATTTTTAAGGTTCTTTTCAAACTGTGACAAGCCTTCGTTGATATAATCTTTGAGAGTGGAAACGAGCGTTTCGCCGTCGCTGACGATGACGTTTTCCGCAAAGTCTGCTTCAAGGAACTTCGTCGTGAAAAGGCTGTCGTCGCTGCTGTCGTCAAGAAGTTTCGCCTTGTAAGTGTCGGAGAAGAATCTTTCGGAGATTTCAACGCCGTCCTTATCGGGATCGTAATCGTCTTTTTCTTCGACTGCAGGTCTTTCGGTGCGCGCGTCAAGATGTTTTTCCCACTTTGCGTAAAGCGTCATGGATTCGGACACGGTGGTGTCAAAATCGAACTCTTCACCGCTGAATTCCGCATCGGTGTACCAGCCATAGAAAGTGTAGCCGGTTTTCGTGGGAGCGTCAGGTTCGGTTGCGGTCGTGCCTTTTTGAATCTTTTGCTTGTCGATAGTGCCGCCGCCGTTGGTTTCAAAGCGAACGGTTACGGGATCGGTGACTTCGACTTCTTCTTTCTTTCCGCCGTTGCTGCCTGTGCCGCTGTTTGCGTTGTCTTCGATGATAAGGCTCTCAACAAGTGAGATCAAAGTCTTGAGCATGCTTTCGTTGGAATCTTCAACAGCCTTGTTTTTCTCGCTGTCGGAGAGCAAATCCGCGATGTTTTCGGGGACGGAATCCAAGCCTTTGAGTTTTGCCACCTGTTCTTTGGCAAAAAGGGTGAGCAATCTTTGTTGAGCAAGAGATTGCGCAAGATAGTTTGCCGCCGCTTCGTAGGTCATGCCGTAATAGTTGACGTACATATAAGCGTAGTTGTTGAACGTAGTGGCAAGTTCAAACTTGTACACGTCTGCGCTTTGTCCGTTGTAGTTCACGGTTGCGACCACTTGCAAAGCGTCGCGCTTGTCGTTCTTTTTGAAGATTTCGTCACAGCCCACGAGAAGAGTCGTGCAAATTGCAAGAATCATAACGATGGCTGTTGCGATGATCAATTTCTTTTTCATATCAAACTCCATAAATGAGCATTATATATCAATAGTATTAATATTATACACGCTACGCAACACGCACGCAAGCGTTTTTTATTTATAAAAGCAATAATTAAAGAACAATTAAACGATATAAAACGGATTTCTTCGGCATTTTGAACGTTTTCATGGCATTATAACCGTTTCTTCATTATCATATGCCAAGCCGTTTTTGCCAATCTAACGCAATGCATCTTAAAGCACGTGTGGGATTTCCGCCGCTCTAGTTCAAGCCTGCCCACAGCGCGCACGTCGTTAGTCCCAACTTTCGTATTGCAAAAACACTCCGATGTTGATATAATAATAAAAATAAAAAAATAAAAACAAGGTAACGTTATTTATGCAGTTATATCACGGTACGAATATTGACAAATTGACCACGCTTAATCCTTGCATTTCAAATCACGAAAAGCCATACGTCTATTTTACCGACTGTTTCAATCTTGCCGTTATGTACGCTGCCAAAAACCATATAAACACATACTGGTTCAAGGATGGAGTTTTGCATTACGACGAATACTTCGAGAATCAATTCAAAGTTCTGCATAATGAAAAATCCGGTACGATTTACGGAATTGACGGAACATTGCAACAACTCGATAAAATGCCTTGGGTGTATCTGTCCGAAACATCTGTGGACGTTTTCCCCGTGTTACATATCGACAACATTTACGAATATCTGACTAAACTCGTTGAACAAGGAGATATAATACTTCACTCTTTCGGCAATTTTTCAGATAAAGCAAAAGAATTCCATTTTGGACAAATTCGCAATGAAATCATAAATGGCGACCTTATCTCAAAGCCCGATGATTCTTATGCCTTATTCATCCAAAAGCATTTTCCGACAGTTTGGGAAAACGCCGTGCAATCGCGAGATTGCGCAAGCAGACGTATAGATAAATAGGGTGGTATTTTAATTGTGTAAAATCAGCAATATTAGATTTTTATAAATTTAAGAATTTATAGTAATAGTTTAGTAGCAAAAAAATTCCAGAAGAAAAATAATACGAACCCATTATTTGAGTTCGTATTATTGTCATTTGGTGACCCTACCGAGGTTCGTAGGCAGGCGGGCTAATGACTGCCGTAATAGTGGAACGTGCGAGTTTACTCGCTTAGCGCAGCGTCTACGCTAAACAAATTGTGCTTGTCGCACCATCCGTGCCTTGCACGGGCACTTCGTGTCTATTTGTTTGCTATGTCCGCTACGCTCGATGTCCGCAAATGCCTTGCGCTTGCGTCTCTCTTCGCTTGCGGTCAGTCGGGTTACCGAGTTCGGCACGCACAGCGTGCGGATATGAAATATCCAACCTCGGTAGGAAAAAGAAAAAGACATTCGTTCGAATGTCTTTTCTTTGGTGACCCTACCGAGGTTCGAACTCGGGTTACCGCCGTGAAAGGGCGATGTCTTAGACCACTTGACCATAGGGCCGTATATTCTATTTGTATCAGTTGGTGGAAGCTACAGGACTCGAACCTGTGACCCCCTGCTTGTAAGGCAGGTGCTCTAACCAACTGAGCTAAGCTTCCGAGTGGATTGCTCCACAGTGGTAGCGGCGATCGGATTCGAACCAATGACCTGCCGGGTATGAACCGGCCGCTATAACCAACTAAGCTACGCCGCCATATCGTTGTTTGCGTGCTTGCCGTGTGGAGCGCAAGCGCCCCGCACAACAATTTGATTGCAAGATCGATTCGCATCTTCGCACGACGTCCGACGTCTGCACGCGAGCCGTTCTCGCATATGGTTGCGGGGGAAGGATTTGAACCAACGACCTCCGGGTTATGAGCCCGACGAGCTACCAACTGCTCTACCCCGCGATATTGAATGCTTGCTTATGATATGATAAATAAAAGAAATTGTCAAGCGGATTGAAAAAATAAATTTTTTAAGCGCAAAATTGTGCAGTTTTTTCTTTCTCATCCACATAATCTTGTCCGTGACGACGAAAATCGTCGCGCATAAAAAATATTTTATAATAATATGAAATTTTTTTCATATTTTCATTGACATATCACAAACCTTCCTATATAATGCAATCGTAAGGTTTTAAAAGCCTTGCCCAAAATATCGCATCATCTCAGCAATGATGATTTCTCCCTATAAATGTCTTCTTACAAAAGCAAGCGTCCCGCGCAGAAATGCTCGGGACGTTTGTTTTTACGTTTTATTCTACAACGTCGTTATTTTTTGATTATCCTTAAAAGCATCACAATCGTCGTTATCGTCCGCTGCGCATTTTTCACTTGCGACGGGAAGTTCGACGGGTATCTTGGCGTTAACGACGTTTATCGCCTTGCACGAGGTGCATTTGACCTGAAACTCGAACGCGCTCTTTGACATATACTCGTCAACAGCCGCGATTTTGCCGAGTTTGTGCGTACATCTCGAACAACACACCCAAAACGAATTGCCGTATTTTCTAACTACGGCGTTGCAATATATTTGCTTTTCGTTTTCGGTTTCCTGTTTTGGCTGAGTTGCAACCGGCGAATCTTTTTCTTCTGCCATAAAAATCCATCCCTTCGCTTTCGCGCTTATAAATTTACGTTCGGCGCCCCCAAATGACCCAAATAACGCCGACACACGCTTTTACATGTGTAATACATATTGTAGCATAACTATCTCAATTCTGCAAGTTCATAAATGAGTTTTTGGGTTTTTTCCCAGCCGAGACAAGGGTCCGTGATGGATTTGCCGTATACTCCGCCGTCGCAGGATTGTGCGCCGTCTTCGATATACGACTCGATCATAAGCCCTTTCACGAGCCCGTGAATATCGTTTGACTGCATTGCGCTGTGCAAAATTTCTTTTGCGATACGCGGTTGCTGGTCAAATTTCTTTGCGGAATTCGAGTGGTTCGTATCGACGATAACCGCAGGATTTTCAAATCCGCCTTCCGCAAACATATTGTACACGTTTTGCAAATCTTCGTAGTGATAGTTTGGTATCGTTTGTCCGTATCTGTCAACCGAGCCGCGCAGTATCGCATGTGCGAGCGGATTTCCTTTGCTGTTGACTTCCCAGCCCGAATACACGAAAGTGTGCGGATGTTGCGCCGCGCGTATCGAGTTCATCATAACTTTCAAATCGCCGCTCGTCGGGTTCTTCATGCCGACGGGGATATCGAGACCGCTTGCCGTAAGTCTGTGAAACTGGTTTTCAACCGACCTTGCGCCCACTGCGACGTAGGACAACA
>ULXL01060337.1_pt1 | contig 51170 bp, 41 predicted proteins | sample 1961241 | NCBI WGS metagenome assembly ULXL01 (sample SAMEA4835837, study PRJEB28245) | human gut metagenome | biome: gut microbiome; material: fecal sample | place: Denmark | collected 2008
ACCTGAGGAAAGGGGAAAGTTGCATTTAGAGTTTCAAACGCCCAACTTTTGTAGAGCCGTGAACTTATAAAAAACTTATCGGGCGCATACGTGTTTGATTTTTCGCTACGCTAGATTCTTCGACTGCGCTCAGAATGACAATATGGAAAAAATTATATTAATGCGCCCGTAATGCCACTTATTTTAGCACGCAAGTCGTGCCTGACGCAGTTAGGTGCAAATTATTAAAAGTTAGAAACTGAGCGCAATATTGAGATGAGTGACAAGGAAACGCCCCTTGAACAGCAACCCTAATGTACAAATAGTACATGAGTTGATGAGCAAGGGGCGTTGACACAGTCAATCGCTCAATAGTGCGCTCAGTCAAGTTCGAAGGCGCCGGTGTAAAGCTGATAATACCTCCCATGCAACGCGATGAGTTCGTCGTGATTGCCGCGTTCGATGATTTCTCCGTGTTCGAGAACGCAAATCACGTCGGAGTTGCGAACGGTGGAAAGACGGTGCGCGATGACGAAAACGGTGCGCCCTTGCATGAGTTTGTCCATGCCATGTTCGATGAGTTTCTCGGTGCGGGTGTCGATTGACGACGTCGCTTCGTCGAGAATGAGAACGGGCGGATTTGCGATTGCGGCGCGTGCGATTGCAAGAAGTTGGCGTTGACCTTGCGAAAGGTTTTCGCCGTCTCCGGTGAGCATAGTGTTGTAGCCGTCGGGCAAATGGCGAATGAAATAGTCCGCATTTGCGAGTTTTGCGGCGGCGACGACTTCTTCGTCGGTCGCGTCGAGTTTGCCGAAACGAATGTTGTCGGCAACCGTGCCCGTGAACAAGTGTGTGTCTTGCAAAACCATTGCCATAGAGCGACGCAAATCGTTCTTGTTGATTTTGGTTATATTGATGTTGTCGTATCTTATCTTGCCTTGATCTATGTCATAGAAGCGGTTGATAAGGTTGGTGATTGTGGTTTTGCCTGCGCCGGTTGAGCCGACAAGCGCGACTTTTTGACCGGGCAACGCTTCCATAGTGACGTGTTTGAGCACGGTTTTTTCGGGCACGTAGCCAAAAGTGACGTCTTCAAACTCCACTTCACCGCGCCATTTGACGTAAGTGGTCGTGCCGTCTGCTTTATGGAAGTGTTTCCAAGCCCACTCACCCGTGTATTCTTTTGTTTCGACGATATTGCCGTTTTCGTCTTCTCTTGCGTTGACGAGAGTGACATAACCTTCGTCTTTTTCCGGCTCTTGGTCTATAAGTTCGAAGATACGCTCCGCGCCTGCCAAAGCCATAAGCACGCCGTTCATTTGTTGCGCTATCTGCGAAAGCGGGTTGCTGAATTGGCGAGAGAATTGCATGAAGGACACAAGTCCGCCCCACGTCATACCGCCAAAACCGCTGATTGCCATGATCGTGCCGACGATTGCGGTGACGGCGTACGAGATGTAGGACAAGTTGCCCATGATCGGAAACAAAATGTTTGCGTATTTGTGCGCCTTGTCGGAGTCGTGGAAGAGAGCCTCGTTGAACTTGTCAAAGTCAACTTTTTCTTCGTCTTCGTGGCAGAACACCTTGACGACTTTAAGCCCATCGATATGCTCTTCGATGAAGCCGTTGATTGCGCCCGTTTGACGTTGTTGTCCGACGAAGTGCTTTCCGCTTTTGCCTGCGATAAACTTCATGATGAAAAGCATGACGACAAGCATAACCACCGCGCACAGCGTGAGCAAGGGTGATACGATCATCATTGCGACAAACATGCCTATGACGGTGAGCGAGTTGCTAAGCAAGTTTGGAATGCCGTTTGAGAGCAATTCGCGCAAAGTGTCGGTGTCGTTGGTGTAAAGGCTCATTATGTCGCCATGAGTGTGAGTGTCGAAGTATCTGATGGGCAATTTTTCCATCTTTTCAAACATCTCGTCACGCACGTTTTGCAACGTTTTGGTGGTGACTCTTGTGAGAATGAAACTATAAAGATAGTGCAATCCCGCACCCGTGACGTACATTGCCGCCATAACGCCGACGATTCCGCCGAAGTTCTGAATGGTGACTTCCGCCGCCCTTTGAATGATCTCGGAGTTGGTGGTGACATAGTTGCCCATCTTGTACGCAAGGGGCAGAATGTAGTTGTTGACGACGACCGAGCCGAGCATAAACGTACCTGCAATGTTGCAAAGCACGTTTGCTATCATGCAAAAGAGCGCACCGATGAGTTGTCCCGTATACGGCTTCCAGTATCCGAGAATACGTTTCAAAGTTTTCATCGGATTCTTTGCCCTATACTTGTTCTGGGGCATTGCGTTCTTAACGTTTTTCTTGTCTTTCTTACGCATTTTCGCTCACCCCCGTTTCTTGTTCGTCGCTACCCTTCTTTTGCGAATTGTAAACGTCCTGATAAATCTGATTGGTTGCGATAAGTTCGTCGTGAGTGCCGATAGCGTCGATCTTGCCGTCGTTCATGACGATGATTCTGTCCGCACTTTCGACGGACGAGATGCGTTGCGCGATGATAAGCACCGTGGTGTCGCCAAACTCGTTTTTAAGCCCTGCGCGAATAGCCGCGTCCGTTGCGGTGTCAACCGCGGACGTGGAATCGTCCATAATCATAATTTTGGGTTTTTTGAGCAAGGCGCGAGCGATGCACAAGCGTTGTTTTTGTCCGCCAGACACATTGACGCCGCCCTGTCCGAGCTCGGTGTCATAGCCATTGGGGAAGGACATGATGAAATCGTGCGCCTGAGCCGCTTTTGCGGCATGCTCTATCTCTTCTTGAGTCGCGTTTTTGTTGCCCCAAGCAAGGTTTTCTCTGATAGTACCGCTGAAAAGCACGTTCTTTTGCAGCACCATAGCCACGCTGTCTCTAAGTTCGTTGAGTTTGTACTCTTTGACGTTGACTCCGCCCACTTTGACTTCGCCGTCGAGAACGTCGTAAAGTCTGGGAATGAGTTGCACGAGCGTTGTCTTTGCAGAACCCGTTCCGCCGATGATGCCTATCGTTTCGCCGCTCTTGATGTGCAAATCGATGTCTTCGAGATTGAGCACGTCATGAGACTTCGAGTACGAAAAATCGACGTGGTCGAAGTCTATGCTGCCATCTGCGACTTTGAGAGAATCGCTTGCGTTTTCACCGTTCTCGATGTCGATTTTTTCATCGAGCACTTCGACGATACGGTCAAGAGACGCACGGGAAAGCACGATATTCATAAAGCCCATAGCGACCATCATAAGCGACATTAGAATCTGCATGATATAACTCAAAAACGCCGTAAAATCGCCCAAGAGCATTTTCCCGACTATGATGTCGTTGCCGCCGAACCACGCAACGCAAAGAATGCACGCATACACGATGATTTGCATAAACGGGAATGCGACGACAATGATTTTTTCCGCCGAGAATTGCAGTTTTTGCACGGTGGACGACACTTTTTTGAACTTGTCGATCTCGTTGTCTTCTCTCACAAACGCCTTCACCGCGCGGATGCCGATAAGGTTTTCCTGCGTGGACTCGTTCATATCGTCGTATTTGCGAAGCATCTTTTCAAAGCGCGGGAAGACGACTTTGACGCCGATGAAAATGCCGACTATAAGTACGGGAAGCGCGACTGCAAAAATCACGGAAAGGTCCGGGCTTATAGATATCGACATGCACATTGCGAGAATGAGCATTATCGGCGAGCGCACGAGCATACGAATGGCGATCTGAAATGCCATTTGTATATTGGTCACGTCTGTTGTAAGTCTTGTGACAAGGCTTGCCGTGTTGAAACGGTCAAGGTTTGCAAAACTGAAATTTTCAATTTTGTAGAAAAGTTTTCTGCGAAGATTTTTTGCAAAGCCCGTTGACGCGGTTGCGGCAAGTTTTCCCGACATAGTGCCGAAAAACAGGGATATGAGTGCCATAACCACCATCATTGCGCCGCAAGTGACGATAAACGAGACGCGGTTTGTCATGGTGAAAAGCGCTAAGCTCAACTTGCCCAGTTGCAACGTAAAGGTGAATTCCGTCAAGTTTTCTGCCATGCCCACGTTGACGATTTGCGCCATGATGAGCGGTATGAAAATCTCAAACAGAACTTCCAGAGCAACCAAAACTGATGTGAAAATCGCATGCGGCTTGTATTCGCCGATGCACCCCGCCATCTTTTTGACGCCGCCTTTGGATTTTGGTGCTTTTTGTCTTTCCATATTTCTCCCGATTCGCCCTATGCGAATCCTTTGTCATAATTAATGATATATATTTTATTTACGATTTTTCGATACAAATGTCAATCGATATAAAAATTTTTTTTCTAATATTAAAAATATTTTAATATTTATAATAATTCCTTAAGCACACGCGAACGCATACGCATATGCGCGTGAGAATTCTCCCCGTAAAATTTCTGTCGATTTTTTGTTTCAAACGGCGTGTTTGATATAATTACACACCGATAGATAACTTGACAAAATCGTGCTTTTGTGCAATAATGTATACTATATTGCGGATAAGGAGACGAAATATGACGAACAAAGAAGATTTGCGCATCATTCGCACAAGAAAACTTTTGAGCAACACGCTGCTCGATATGATGGAAGAAGAATCAATCGAGAAAATCAGCGTCATTGACCTTTGCAATCGCGCTATGGTCAACAGAGCCACTTTCTACGCACACTTTGAAGACAAATATCATCTTCTTGCTTTCGCTCTTGAAGAACTCAAAGACGAACTTTACGAAAAATTCAACAAAGAGACGAAACTCACCACGCCTATCGAGACGATTTCATCTCTTATGACGATGGCAATCGAATTTTTCTTCGACAAGCACAACCACATCGCAAACATAATCCGCAACAATCGCAACGGCAAGGTCGTCAGCACCATTCAGGACTCCATTGCTCACTCGATAAAATATCAACTTTCAAAATATAAGGACACTTACGAGATAAAACTTCCGTTGCAGGTTTTGTCAAGTTTCGTTGCCGGCGGAATGGTGTCCACTGCGCTCTGGTGCATAGACAATCCCGGCAAATACTCTCAGGAAGAATTTCTTTCCTACGTCTCATGCCCGATCGTGCCCCACTACTTCGTAAAGAAATGATTTGCCACCCATAAAAACAAACAAAGACTCTTCCTTTTCGGAAGAGTTTTCTTTTTGCAAAAATTCGGCAATAATTTTTTTGAAAAACTTGTATAAAATATCTTGACAAATACGCAAACGGTGATATAATTAGCAATCGAAGAACAAGAGTGCTAACAGTCAACAAAATAGACTGCCAGTACAAATTCATAAAAAGGGGGTGCTGATATGGACACCAACAAATATACGAAAAAGGCTCTTGACGCCATCAACAATGCGCAAACCCTCGCGCTTGAAAGACACAATCAACAACTTTGCAAGGAGCATATCGCCTACGCGCTTTTGAGCGACGATGAAGGGCTTATCCCCAAACTCGTCACCAAATGCGGTGCGGACGCACCTGCGCTTTTGCGTGAAATAGACAAAATTATCTCGGGCTTTTCTTCCGTCACGGGAAGCGGAGCAGGCGAAGTGTATCTGGCACAAGATTGTGCCCTTATGCTCTCTCAGGCAGAGAAACTCGCAAAAAATCAAGGCGACGATTTCGTGAGTGTGGAACATATATTCCAAGCGATTCTCGACAATCCGTCAGCCGCTCTTAAAAACGCTTTTGCAAAGTGCAAACTCACAAAAGCGGACTTTATCAATGCTGTTAAGCAAGTTAAAACATCAAAAGTGACAAGTGACAACCCCGAAGACACTTACGACGTGCTCAACAAATACGGTCACGATATGGTGGAACGCGCATCCCGCGGACAACTCGATCCCGTCATCGGTCGTGACGACGAGATAAGAAACGTCATCCGTATTTTGTCAAGAAAGACCAAAAACAACCCGGTGCTTATCGGTGAAGCGGGCGTTGGCAAGACGGCTATTGCCGAAGGTCTTGCGCAACGTATCGTGCGCGGCGACGTGCCCGAGGGATTGAAGGACAAACACATATTTGCTCTCGATATGGGCGCGCTGATTGCAGGCGCAAAGTATCGTGGCGAATTTGAAGAAAGACTCAAAGCCGTCTTGACCGAAATCAAGAAACAAAACGGCAGAATGTTGCTGTTCATCGATGAGTTGCACACCATCGTAGGCGCAGGCAAGACCGAAGGCAGCATGGATGCAGGCAATCTTTTGAAGCCTATGCTTGCAAGGGGCGAACTGCACTGCATCGGCGCAACCACCCTTGACGAATACCGCAAGTATATCGAAAAAGATCCTGCGCTTGAAAGACGTTTTCAACCCGTCATGGTCAACGAACCCACCGTTGAAGACACAATCGCAATCTTGCGTGGCTTGAAAGAAAGATACGAGATCTTCCACGGCGTGCGTATTCACGACCAAGCTCTCGTTGCGGCGGCGACGCTTTCTGACAGATACATCACCGACAGATTCTTGCCCGACAAGGCGATCGACCTTGTGGACGAGGCGTGCGCGATGATAAGAACGGAAATCGACAGCATGCCCACCGAAATGGACGTGATAAGCCGCAAAATCATGCAACTCGAAATCGAAGAAATGGCTCTTGAAAAAGAGACGGACAAACTCTCCGTTGACCGTCGCGAATCCATAAAGAAAGAACTTGCCGAACTGCACGACAAATTCAACGCGATGAAGGCGCAATGGGAAAACGAGAAGAAGGAAATCAACAGCGTGCAAGACACCAAAGCCGAAATCGACCGCATCAATCTCGCAATCGAAGAAGCAAAGCGCAACGGCGACTACGGCAAGGCGGCGCAGCTGCAATACGGCGAAATGCCCGCTCTCACAAAGAAACTGGAAGAAGCCGAAAAGAAGAGTGCAAACGGCACTACGCTTTTGCGTGACGAAGTGACTGCCGACGAAATCGCAAAAATCGTGGCAAAGTGGACGGGCATCCCCGTCACCAAGCTCATGGAAAGCGAAAAGGAAAAACTGCTCCATTTGGGCGATGAACTGCACAAGAGAGTCATCGGTCAAGACGAGGCTGTCACGGCAGTGAGCGAAGCGGTGTTGCGTTCTCGTGCGGGTATATCCGACGAAAACAGACCTATCGGCTCGTTCCTGTTCCTTGGTCCGACGGGCGTTGGCAAGACAGAACTTGCAAAGACGCTTGCATCCTATCTGTTTGACGACGAGCGCAATATCGTGCGTATCGACATGACGGAATATATGGAAAAATTCAGCGTATCTCGTCTTATCGGCGCACCTCCGGGATACGTTGGCTATGACGAAGGCGGTCAACTCACCGAGGCCGTGAGAAGAAAGCCCTACTCTGTCGTGCTGTTTGATGAGATCGAAAAGGCGCACCCCGATGTGTTCAACATCTTGCTGCAAGTGCTTGACGACGGCAGAATCACCGACAGCCAAGGCAGAACGGTCAATTTCAAGAACACAATCATCATCATGACTTCCAACCTTGGCAGCAGCGTCATTCTCGACAACATCGATGATAAGGGCGAGATCAAACAACAAGCCAAAGACGAAATCGACGGACTGCTCAAACAAACTTTCCGCCCCGAGTTCTTGAACAGGCTTGACGACATCGTGTTCTTCACGCCGCTCACAAGAGAGAGCGTGTATAAGATCATCGACATCATGCTCGCAAAACTCTCATCAAGACTCGACAAACAAAATCTCAAACTCGAAGTCACCCAAGCGGCAAAAGACCTTATCGTTGACGGCGGCTATGATGTGACCTTCGGCGCAAGACCGCTCAAACGTTATATCGAGAGCAATGTCGAAACCAAAGTGGCAAGAGCAATTCTCAAAGGCGACATGGACGAAGGCGACACCATCGTGGTTGACGCAAAAGACGGCGAAATCACCGTCACATCCAAACACTGATCAACACAATTTTTCCCCCTTCTTATAAAAAAGAAACGACGGATTTTATCCGCCGTTTCTTTTTTTATATTGGTTATAATTCAAAGACATAATTAATCAGAGTCTATGTTTGTTATTTCATTAAGTACTAATTTAGCCATAAAAAATCCGGGGGTAGCATTTATTTCATAATTATGTGAACCTTCGTATTTCAAAACACCTGTTACGCTTTTCATCGTAAAAAATGAAATTTCAACCGTCGTATCTTTTTTTATATTTAAAGATATAACTTCCCCTTGACGTAAGTTTGCAATTTCCCTGCCGGTTTCGGTATCAACTACTTTTGCTTTCATCAATGAACCATTAAGATAACTGCATTTTAGTCGCACTTTTCCGTTTGCACTAAAATTGAGTGGTGCACCACAATGTATGCACACGTTTGCTCTATCCGAAACTTCTTTCCCACAATCGGGACATTTTACAACTCCCATACAACTGATCCCCCTTATACTCTCTTTACATAGCCCGAAACAGAAACAATTTCGTAATAAGTGTAGGCACTAATAGTACTACCCGAAACGGAAGTAGGAATAATATAATTAGGATCTTTTTTACATATCATAAACGATGTTGAATCGTATGCGCTTCCACCGACATTCAAATGTAAATCGATTTCTGGATCTGCAAAGTTCTTTCCGTCATCGAAATTAATTTTTACAGTAACAAATACGTTTTCATATTCATAACCGCTTACACCAACTGTTGATGCACTTGCGAATAATCTTGAATAGTATCCCCTGCTATAATAATCTGGATCACCATACCCCTTACAAGACAATGTTACATATTGTTCAAAATTATCTTTTGTCAAAGCAATGCGGTCATCTTCTTCATCACATGCAACTAGTTGAAAACATAATATAATACTCAACAACATAATCGAAACAACCAAAATTGATCCTTTTTTAAATCTCATTCTTAACATCTCCTGTTTAAAAAAATACATATTTAAGTACTTTTGTACTCAGTTTAATTATATTAAGTCTTATAAGACTTGTCAAGTACAAAAATACTTAAATATTGTATGATTTTTATATGTTCAAGGACGTAATAAAAGATTTAAGAGAATCCCAAGAGATGAGCCAGTATGAACTTGCACAAGCATTGCAAGTGAGTCAGTCTGCCGTTGCAAAATGGGAACTCGGAAAAACAGAACCATCCGCGTCTGCGCTTATAACCATTTCAAAATATTTCAATGTAAGCGTTGACTATTTGCTTGAACTTGTCGATGAATTCGGAAACAAAAAATAAAATTCAGCGCGACGGATTTTCTCCGCCGCGCTTTTCTTTTTTGCTATTTCAAATCTATATTTCGTGGTGACAATGCCGCATTGTCCTTGTCGGCGCATTGCCAAAATCGTCAGCTCATGCGTTGCAGATGGGGCAAGGCGTAGGCGAAAAATTGCTTGTAGGCATCGCATTTGTCGATGTCGATACGCTCGCGTTTGCAGCCGTTTTTGCAAAGGGCATAATATTTGCAAACCTTGCATTTTTCGTCTATTTGCATGCTTTCTTTGATAAATTGCGTGGCGATCGGGTGCTTTGACAAGGCAAAAAAGTCCGTATCGTTGATATTGCCCATATCGTAGCAGTCCACGCAATAGAAGTCGCACGGATACACTTCGCCGTCGCCTTCGATGACAAATTGGTGGCAACAATGCCCGTCCATGCCGCATTGCTCGGGGATCTCGTGGTGAGCAAGGCGCACGAAATTGTCGAATTGGCGAATGGACGTATACTTGCCGTCCACAAAATCCTTCAAATACAGCGAGAAACACTTTTTCAAGAAATACGCATAGTCTTCACCGCTCATGACGTAGTTTTCTTCTTCGCTCGGGAAGGGCGTGGAATACTCGCAAGCGGAAATCGGCTTGCCGTTTTGGTCAAGGCGCAAGGGTTTGAGCATGGGGATAAATTGAAGATGTCTAAACCCTTGTTTTTTGAAAAACGCGTAAATTCTGTCTATGCGTTGCGCAACCTGTTTTGTCAAAACGGTGAGAATGTTGAATTCCACTCCGTGTTTTTGCATAAGTTTTGCCGCCGCTAATACTCTTTGAAAAGTCGGCTCGCCGTTTGCGTCTATGCGGAGCGAATCGGCAATTTCGTCACCGTCAAGCGACAATCCCACAAGATATCCGCCGCGTTTGAAGATGCCGCACCACTCGTCGTCAATCAGCGTGCCGTTGGTCTGAATGCCGATATACACGGGGCATTTGCGCACGTTGAGTTCTCGTATGATTGCGTGCACGTTTTTGAAAAACTCCTTGCCGGCAATGAGCGGCTCGCCGCCTTGAAAGGACAACATCACCTTGTCGTCACCTGCAAAATCAAACGCCTTTTTCAAGATATTGCGCAAGGTGTCTTGGCTCATAATGCCGCGCGAAGGCATCTCTCTGTGGCTTGACAGATCGTTGTAAAAGCAGTATTTGCATCTCAAATTGCAATTTGACGATGCAGGTTTCATCATTATGCTTATGTTCATAGGACCTTTTATATTAATGATTAGCAGTGCACTTTAATGCAACATTACCCCTTCCCTTCGGGCTTTCCCCTACTGCTCGAACAAATTGCTTTCTCTACCTAACATAACATCGCTCGCAGAAGGGGAACTCGGCACTCACATAAATAGGTATCGTTCACTCATTATGTCACTGCGCTTTGTGCGCCAGGTAGCAGCCAACAACACGGCGCAGTCGCTTGTACTAATCGTCAAGTTCGGCGCTCAAAGGCTCGCCGCCGTTGCGGCTCGTAGTTCCGTCTTCGTCTAAATCATAAACGATATCATACTTGCAGCTTGCGCTCACGGCGTTGACGATTGCTTGGCGGGTTGCCTCCACCGTTGCAGACTCGAGAATTGTGATGTTCACAACGGGTTTTACGCCGCTTGCCATGCAAAACATCGTGTCGCCGTCATAAACTGTATGCACGGGGCGAATGGCTCTTGCCATGCCGTCATGGGATATGCTTGCAAGCCTGTTTGCATCCACTTTTGAAAGTTTCGCATCGGTGAGAATACAGCCTATCGTTGTGTTTGTGCCAAGCAAAAGTTTTGCAAATTCGCCGTTTGCAAGGCATTTTTCGGTGTCGATAAAGTTGCCGTTTTTGCCCTTTGCGCCGGCAACGATTTTGCCGCTCTCATCCACAACATCGCCCATTGCGTTGACAGCCACAACCGCCGTAATCGTAACGCCTGCCACCTTGACCGTTGCCGCGCCGATGCCGCTCTTGCATGCGTTTTTTAGACCGCGTATTTTGCCTACTGTTGCGCCTTTTCCTGCGCCGATGTTGCCGAAATCGGAGGTTTTGTCTGCGTTTTTGCACGCATAAAGTCCGTATTGTGCGGTTGGATAGTGATATTCCTTTTGATTTAGATCATACAGCACCGCGCCGCAAACGATAGGCACGATCTTGCCCATGGTCTTGTAGCCTATGCCTTGATCTTTGAGATATTCCATGACGCCGCAAGTTGATGCAAGCCCGTATGCCGAGCCGCCCGAAAGCACGACCGCATTGATTTTTTGCATCATTTTTTCGTTGCGCAAAAGGTCCGTTTCTCTCGTCCCCGGCGCACCGCCACGGCAATCGCAACCGCCCGTCGCTCCTTTTTTTGCAAGCAAAACGGTAACGCCCGTGAATTCGTCCTGATAATGTCCTATCTTAAATCCGTATGGAATTGTAACGTTCATATTTGCCTCGTTCAGACGAGTTCGTCAATGCTGGTCTGTTTGTAGATTATAAATTTATCAAAGAAGTCCGCGACGTCCTTTTGCATCTCTTTTTCGCACCAGTCGTAAAACACTTCGTGGCGTGCGCCTTTGTAGAGATGAAGTTCGGTGTTAACACCGTTTTCGCGATACATCTTGTCGAGTTTTTTCACGCCTTTGCCCATTTCACCGACAGGGTCCGCGTCACCGGAAAACATGCCGATTGCGGTTGCGGGATTGAGTTTTGCCTGTGCCTTTTTGCTGTACAATTTGGACGTTTCCTTCATCATATAATAGTCAAAATTGACGCTCATGCTCGTGTGCGAATACGGGTCCGCAAGCACTTGTTCTCTGCGTTCTCTCACGCTGTTTGCCCACTGCAACTTGCCTTCGTCGCCCTTGTACTTCTGCATATTGTCGCTCACCCAGTTGACGATACGCGGACGCCAGTTTCTTGCGACGAGCCAAATGGGGAACACCGCGATTTTGCCGAACGTGAACAGAGCGCGCATATGCCCCGAGCCGATGAGTGCGATTGCCTTGACGTCCGTGCCTTCCTGTGCAAACGCTTGCGAAAGGAAACTGCCGTAACTGTGCCCCATAAGGAACACAGGAAGGTCATAGCGGTCTTTGAGCCACTCTCTTATGAACAACTCGTCCTGAAGCGTCTTTTTGAAGATATTGCCTTTGTGTCTGCCGCGATTTTCGGGCGTTTCCGTCCTGCCGTGCGCACGATGGTCGTCTCCGAAAACAATGTAGCCGCGACTGTTGAGATACCTTGCAAATTCGTCGTAACGGCCTGCGTGTTCGCTCATGCCGTGAACGAGCTGAACGACAGCCTTGGGCGACTGAACGTCGTCCCAAAGATAGCAATACAATTCAGTGTTGTCAAAACTTTTGAGTTTGAACTCTCTCATATCGCACCCCGATAAAGTCTTATAATAGATTATTATAAATGCAAACGGATTTTTTTTCAATACCAAAAGCACGGCATTTCCCCTTATTTTTCGTTATTTTGCGACAAAAAGCGTTTTATAAGACGAGTTGCGTGACATAAACGGTTGTTCGGGCAATTTTTATCAATCGGTTGCAATGGAGAAAAGCCGTGTTATAATAAAGACATGAAAGTTGCAATCATTCTCAACTGCGGTACGCAGATCAAACGGAAAATCAACGCAGACAAAGTCATCGCATGCGACGGCGGCTTCAACGTTTGCCCCGTCGAACCGGACGTCATACTCGGCGATTTCGACTCCATGCAAAAGCCCGAAGGCATGGATATTCCCATAGTTGAACACGACACGCACAAGAACGCCAGCGACGGAGAACTTGCCGTCTACTATGCAAAAGAAGATTTGAATGCCGACGAGATTACGATATACGGAGTGACGGGCGGCCGCGTAGACCACGTGCTTTGCAATCTCGCAATCATGCGCCTTGCCCACACGCTCGGCATGAAAGTCAAAGCAGAAGAAGACGGACTCGACATTTATTACGTGGAAGGCAAATTCGATATGCCAACGCAAAAGGGAGAAACTATATCCATTCTCCCCTACGGCAGCAGCGCAATCGTCACCGACTCGGAAAATCTAGAATACCCGCTTGACGAGCTTATGCTCAAATCCAACGACTCGCGCGGACTTAGCAACGTCTCTCTCGGCGGAAAAGTCCATATCGACGTCAAAGCAGGCGGCGTTTTCGTCTTCCGCTATATCAAACGCTGACCGCTTGAAACGCTTCGTCCAAAACCGTAACGTTTTGGCAAATCGCGCTATTTTGGGAAAATAAAAATTTTTTGAGATTTTTTTCAAAATCGCCAATAAAACTCAATTGCCGATTGTATATAAGGTGTAAAACAATTCATCGTTTACACCCTTTCAAAAACCTTTCAAGCAAAAAAGCACGGCACGCCGTGCTTTTTAACTTATAAATTCAAAATGATTTACATTTCGCCGTTCAGCAAATCGTCGGCGGTTACGCCGAAAACGTCGCACAACGTGCGCAAACTCGAAATACCGGGCTCGGTCCTGCCCTGTTCCCAGTTTGCATAGCAACTTTCGACAACGCCCAAATGTACCGACACTTGCTTTTGTGTCATTCCCGTTTGCTTGCGCACGGCTTTCAAATTGTCGCAGAATCTTTTATCCATATAAAGTATTATGTCGCAAAACTAGATAAAGTGTCTTTATATTGGATAAAATATCTAGTAAAATATTATTTAATGATACTGTTTGTTGTTCGACTTGTATTGTGCGTATCCAAAGTTTCAAGGAATTATTACGGAAAATTTACTTGTGAAAATCGTATAATCGATTGCGATCGAAACGGACAACATATCCGACGACGAATAAGCAGACAAAGAAACCGAATATATGTTTTATATCACTTTGAATTGCAAAAAAAATCTTGCTATCTCTCACCGACTCGCAACTGTAAAATAAAAAACGACAAGCAAATCGCTTGCCGTTTTATTTTTGATATTTTACGTATTTTATCAGAAGATGTGAATCGCACCCGTCGTGTTGAGAATGAGCAAAACGACGTAGGCGATATATCCCGTAATGAGAATAACGCCCTGCCAACGCTTGAATTTGCCAAACACGAGCGCAGGAATAAGCGCAAAGCCCGCAACCGCAAGACAGAACGGGAAGTCTATCGTGAGCGATTGTGCGTCCACGGGAAGAGATCCGCCGCCGTTGCCCATGTTGATGAATGCGCAAAGCGGAAGGATGAGAGACAAGTCGATAATGTTTGCTCCGATGATGTTGCCCACCGACAAGTCCGCTTTCTTCTTGACGATTGACGTGATTGCCGTGACCAGTTCGGGCAGCGACGTGCCGACTGCAAGAATTGTGACGCCGATTATGCCTTCGGGCACTTTCAACGCGCGAGCAAGTTCTGCACCGTTGTCGCTCATAAGTTGCGCGCCCACAAAGATTGCCGCCGCGCCGACAACAAACAAAACGATGTTTTTGCCGATGTCCTTCTTTTCTATCACCATGCCCGTCTTTTTGAGCGTGATCTTTCTGTCTTCTTGTTTTTGGAAATAATAGCGCAATATGCCGTTGCCGTGCTCGACGGGTTGGGCGGGTTCGAGCTTAGCGTTTTCAAGCGCAAGCGCATTTGCGTGTTTCTTTGCGCTGATAAGGTTTTCGACAATGAATGCGACAAAGAACATAAGCACGATCACTGCGTTCCACCAGGTAAATTCACCGCCCATTGCGCTCAACCCCCAAAGCACCGAAATGGTTGCGATGAGAATGATTGTTTTTGCCATAAAGTCCTTTCTGTTGAAAGACGGCGCGATAAACACGAGCGAAAACGCCATGATAAGCGCGATATTGCAGTTGACCGAGCCGACTGCATTGCCGATTGCCATAGCCGCCTGTCCTTCCGCCGCCGAAATGCTCGAGACGAGAATTTCGGGCAAAGTTGTTGCCACACTGACTATCGTTGCACCGATGATGAAAGTGGGGATTCCCGACACTTCCGCAATCCAACTTGCCGCATCAACAAACCAGTCGCCGCCTTTTACGACGAGAAGAATCCCGAGTGCGAGAAGCAGGATATATCCTGCCATGCTGTGTCCTTCCATCATGCCTAAAACGGATTGAACCATATTCAACTCCCAAACGTGCAAATGCGCACCGCTATAAAATAGCACTTTTTTCGTGCAAAGTCAATAGTCGCGCGCATAACGCGTGTGCGCGTAATTTTTAGATATGAAAAAACCGCCCTTTTGAGCGGTTTTTCGATTTGTAATCGTTTTATTCGCTGTCCGAAACAAATTCAATTTTGAAACGAAAGTTATCGGAATCGGACGCGCAACAAAGTTATTCTTTGTCCGCCGCAGCAACGTCAACGCCTGCGTCTTCAATAAGTTTTTGTGCGCTTTGAAGTTGTTGCGCTTTGAGAAGGTCGCGAATTTCACGGAGAAGGTCGTCAGTGGTTTCGGGCTTCTCTGCTTCTGCTTTTGCAGCCGCTTCTGCCGCCGCCTGTTCTGCCGCTGCGTCACGAGCCGCCTTGATTGCGCGAAGTTCTTTCTTGGTTGCAATTTTGCCTTTGATTGTGGCTTTTTCTTCGGGAGTGAGCGATTCAATGAATTTTGTGTCACGTCTAAGTCCCGTAAATCCGCCGCGAACCATATTGATGAGCTTGACCATTGCAAAAAGCACAAGCGCGGTGATAAGGAAGTTGATTATCGCCATGATGAACGCGCCCCAGTCGATATACACCGATTTTGTCATATCCACGACAAATTCCACACCTTTTTGAGCACATTCCGCCGCTGTGAGACCTTCTGCGTTCTTTGCAACAAGCATGGTGATAAGGCCTTGCAGGTCGCCCATAGGAATTGCGTTGATAAGCGGTTTGAAAATGTTGTTGACAAGCGCGGTTACGATTGCGGTGAACGCTGCACCTATAATCATACCAACGGCAAGATCGACAACGTTGCCCTTTGTGATGAATGCCTTGAACTCTTTCAAGAGCTTAAATTCGGGCTTTTTGAATTTTTTCATAAGTCATCTCTCCTTTGTTGATAGCAAAATAATAAACCTTTTGGGGAGCAATAGTCAACGAATTTGCAAAACTGCGATACCTTCCATGCGATATTTCCGATATTTTTGGGATATTTACAAAATATTGCGCCTTCAATTGACATATATCGCGCAAAAGGTTACAATACGTTTTGCTAGGGGTGCTGAAAGGCTGAGATGATACCCTTCAACTTGTGAGTTAATGCTCGCGTAAGGAAGCAACAACGAAAACGACGCAAGTCGTATCATATTTGCACCGACAAGTTCTCCTAAGCACACAAGGAGAACTTTTTTTATGGATGTAAACGATTTGTACGACCTTCTCAAATTCGTCGTGCTTTATCTTGCAATCGGCATAGTTGCAGCGTTTATCGCAGTCGGTTTGCTCGTATGGTTTTTCAAACGCGAAAAATTCAACGACCTTAAAAAATACGGCATCGGTATCGTCGTAGGTTTTGCAATGACGGTGCTCGTCGTTATGGCGTACGTCAAATCTCAGTGCGAAGAAATGCAACCTATGCTTTTCTACCCCATTCTCGCAACGCTCATCGTCGCGGTTGTGGGCGCAATCGCTATGCTCGTATGCTCGCTTTTCAGCCAAAAGGCGTTCAAGATTTCGGGACTTGTCACGGGACTTTTGCTTCTGGGCGGATTCATCGCAACGATGGTTGAGATGTCAATCTACTACAAGGACGTAAAGGACTACTATCCCGGCGCAAATCTCGTCGGAATGATAGTGTCGGCAGTCGTGTTTATGGCACTTCTCGTGATCATGTGGTTTGTCGGTGACAAGCGCAAAGTCAACGACACGCGCGCTATCGTCTACGGCGCAATCTCGATTGCTCTCTCGTTTGCGCTCTCTTACGCTCGCTTGTTCAAACTCCCCCAAGGCGGCTCGATCACCTTTGCAAGCCTTTTGCCGCTTATGATTTACTGCTGCATGTTCGGCACTCGTCGCGGTCTTATCGTATGCACTCTTTACGGCGTGCTTCAAGCGCTTCAAGACCCGTACATCATTCACCCGATGCAATTTTTGCTCGACTATCCGCTCGCTTTCGGTCTTATCGGCGTCAGCGGTATATTTATGGAAAAGGGCGTTTTCAAAAACCATAAAGTCGTCGCATTCCTGCTCGGTGGCGTGATTGCGGTCGTTCTCCGCTACGCTTGCCACGTATGCTCCGGCGTTTTCGCGTTTGCAGATTACGCAGACCTTGAAAAGTACGACACGGCAGTTGCTTACAGCATGGCGTACAACTCGTTTGCTTTCGTCGATATGGCAATCGCACTCGTTGCAGGCAGCGCACTGTTTGCTTCCAAGTCTTTCTCTGCGACAATGGTCGCTTCGGGCGACTTGAATAAGCCCGAACAAACAGAAGAACGACTCGTTGAAGAAGAACTTGACGACGTTGACCGCCAAATCATCGCAAATCAAGAAAGCCACGCCGAAACGCAAGCAAGCGACAACGACTCTCAAGATCAATCGGCAAACGAACAAGACAAATAATAATTGCAGATAGATTTGTTCAATCAAACAAAAAGACACGCAGATGCGTGCCTTTTTGTTTGTGATTTGTTGCTCGATTGTCGAAAATCAATGTCCGCGGTGATTCATCATGTCATACCAGATGCCCAAAAACGCGCCGTATGACGGGAAGATTCTTGTCTCGTCAATGTCGATTATGTAGGTGTCTGTAAGACTGAAAATCTTTTTGCGCGCTTTCACCACCGGCGTTTTGTCATAGCCGCCCTGTCCGTCGGATATGAACGCTTTCATGTGGATCGGTCCGCACTTGATCTTGCAATCGAGATTGCCGTTGACCGTCTTTGCCTTCCTGAAAGAAAAGAAAGGCAATTTTTCGTTGATGGAAAACGCCTTTCTGCCGCTTGCGTCAGTGACGTCAAACCAGCTTGTGAAAATCTTCTTCAATTCCGCTTGCATACGCCCGAGGGGCGCGCCGCTTGCGTCAAACAACACGACGTTGTTCATGAAGCGGTCAAACTGTCTTTCCGCAAAGAAAACGACGTTGCCTTTCTCGTCGGTGATCTTAAATTTGTCGCCGATCGTCCAATACTTTTGTTTGATGATTATTTGCATATAAATCCCCTATTGTGAGCGTTGTATAGTGTCTGCTCACTTTCAATATATCATATTTTCATCGATTTGACAATATCGGCTTTTTCCGGGCAATGCGCATACGCACGTGCACGAACGATTTTGGGGATTATATTGATAATTTTTATACCGTTTTCAACTTGTTTTATCACTGCTCTGTCAACTCGGCATAGAGTTCTTTCACACGCTTTTTCAAGACGGGATGCAATTTGTTCGGGCAAAGCTCCACAAGCGGCGCAAGCACGAAATCTCTGTTTTGCATATCTATATGCGGCACGCAAAGATCGTCGTCTTCTACGATCTCGTCACCGTAAAAAACAATGTCTATATCAAGCGTTCTGTCTCCCCACCTTTCAAGGCGCACCCTGTCACCGTCCTTTTCGATTGCGTTGATTGTCGCAAGCAATTCTTGCGGAGAATAGAGTGTCTCCGCCTTCACCGCACTGTTGACGAAATCGTTTTTTGCCACTCCGCCGTACGGCTTGGTGACGATACGCGCGCTCTCTTTGACGTTTCTGAAATTGTCATCCGCAAACAGTCTTTCCATTGCAAAATCAAGGTAGCCGCCCTTGTCGCCCATGCTTGAGCCAAGCGCAAGATACACCGTCTTCCACTCTCTTTCTACCCTTACGCCCGCATACTCGAAAACGCCGCTCATAGGCGCGTCCGGCTTTTTGACGGTGAGTTTCACCTTGCTTGCAAGCGGATACTTTTTGAGCAAAATCTCTGCCGCTCTTACCGCAAGAGTTTCGATAAGGTCAAAGCAGTTGTTTTCACAAAACGACTTTAAAGTCTTCTTTACGTCGCTATAACTTATGGTTTTTGTCAAATCGTCGCTTTCGGAGCATTGCGAAAAGTCGGTGAAAATCTCAGCCGTAAACAAAAATCTTTGCGGATTGATTTTCTCATCGGGGTTAACTCCGTGGCACGCTTTTACTTCAAAATCTTTGAGAATTACGACGTCCATATTCACACCCTTTGCGTGCATTTTATAATCGCAACGTTTTCTTTCACGTCGTGTACGCGCACAAACAATACGCCCTGCTTGACCGCAAGCGCTGTGGAATCCAAAGTGGCGGACAAGCGAGAATCGACGTCGCCGCCGAACATGGATTTTCTTGACGTGCCAAGCAAGAACGGATACTCGTCAAAATCGTCCAACAGCTTGTCGTACCCTTTCAAAAGTTGCCAATCTTCATCGTTGTTTTTGTTGAAGCCTATGCCGCCGTCAAGCAAGATTTTGTCCTTGTCAACGCCTTGGCATATCAATTTGTCAATCGCGTTTTGCAGCCCGATTTGCTTGTCGAGAAAAAGGTCTTTGATTTTGGTGTTTCGTCTGTTGTGCATAACGCAAACGCTCGCGCCCGTGTCGGCAAGAACGTTGATCATGCCGTCATATTGCAAGCAACTCACGTCGTTGATCATGTCCGCGCCCGCATCGATTGCCGCCTGCGCAACGTCGGGATAGAACGTGTCCACGCTTATGGGGATGTCGGGGAAAACTTCCCGTATTCCTTCAACGGCAGGCAAAACCCTTGCCATCTCTTCTATCGCGCTCACTTGCACGTTGCCCGGTCTTGTGGACTGTCCGCCGATGTCTATTATCTCTGCGCCTTGCTCGATAAATTTGCGCGCGGTTTCAACCGCATCGTGCGCGTGACGGCTGCCCGACCAAAAGCTGTCCGGGGTGACGTTGAGTATCGCCATAACGTGCGTACCCGTTGTGAAAACGCTGTCTCTGACCTTGAAATTGTATTGTCTTTGATATCTCATATCCGCTATTCTCTCTTATATTTTTGTTCGTTTTGCGCCCATTTCGATAGGTGTTGCCCGGCGAACGCAATGTTTTTGCGGTATAATTATGCAATCTTGCAAATCTCACCCGAAACTATGCTCAAAAAGTTTGTTGAGCTTTCGTTTTCAGTCTTTTATTCCTACCTGCGAAAACAGCATGGCTTTGATGCTGTCGGACACGTCGCCGCGCGTTGCGCTCGTAATCGTTTTCGAGCCGAATTTTTTCACTCCGCGCGCAGTCATGCACGTATGCTCGCCTTCGACCACTACGAAAACGCCCTTTGGAGAAAGCACGTCGAATATCGCGTCCGCAATCTCCGCGTTCATGCGCTCTTGCAGTTGCAATCGCCTTGCGTACACTTCAACCACTCTTGCAAGTTTCGAAAGTCCCACGACTTTGCCGTCGGGAATATATGCGATGTGCACTTTTCCGAAAAACGGCATGAGATGATGCTCGCAAGTGGAAGAAAAATGAATGTCTTTTTCAATCACGACGTCGCTTCCGCTCTCGACGAAAGTCTTTGCCAAATGCACCTTTGCATCGTCGTGATAACCGCTCGTAAGTTCTTCGAGCATTCTCGCCACTCTGTCGGGAGTTTCTTTCAACCCGTCTCGCTCGGGATTTTCGCCTATTGCCTGCAAGATGTCTCGCACGGCATTCTGAATTTTAAGTTTGTCTGCGTCTGTCATAAACAACTCTTTATTTTTTCGCACGCAAAGCGTAAGCTATCGTGCGGGATTTAGTTTTATAGTTAAAGCACCGAAAACAACGTCAGCGAGCCGCACAAAATCACCACGTCACTATCCTTGTCGTCAAGCGCCGATTGCACTGCAAGTTTTATGTCGTCGCACTCGTCCGTTTTGCAGGGATAGCAAGACACAATCCCTTTAAGCTCGTCTTTGTCCATTGCTCTGGGACTGGGCGGAGTTATGCACGTAATCTTGTACGCAAGGGGCGCAAGGATTTTGCAAATGCCCTTCACGTCCTTGTCTTTTAGGATGCCCAACACAAGATGAATTCGCTTGCCGACGAAATAAGTTTCTATTGCGTCTTTGAGCGTCATTGCGCCTTGCGGATTGTGCGATCCGTCAAAAACAAGCACTTTATCTTGCGGAACCGATATGTTAAACTTCTCTTTTGCGTTTTTGACAACTTCGAGGCGAGCATGCCACACGGCTTTTGCAAGCCCCTTTTCCACTGCCGATTGCGGTATGTCCCAATGCTTGCGCCTTAGCGCGTCAACGGCGCAAAGAGCAATGGACGCGTTGACAAGCTGATGTTTGCCAAGCATGGATATAAAGTATTCTTTGCCGTCATAGACAAATTTTTGTCCCGACAAATCGCTTGAAACAAGTCTCGGCTCATTTGCGATTTCCACAATGGGTGTAACATCGATACGTTTGCCGTCTTCCGTTCTGTACGGGTGCAAAACGGCTTGCATAATCTCGTCCGATTGTTTGCAAGTGACGGCAACGTCACGTATGATTGCCGCCTTCTCGCTTGCGATTTGTCCGAGTGTATTGCCAAGAATTTGGCAATGATCAAGCCCTATGGGCGTGATGACCGCAAGCTCTTTTCGGCGTATTACGTTGGTTGCGTCCCACCGTCCGCCAAGACCCGTTTCGAGCACGCAAACGTCACACTCTTTTTCATAAAACGCAAGGAATGCGACTGCGGTTTCTATCTCGAATGCGGTTGGCTGAAACTTGTCAAGACCAAATGCCGCGCGGAGATTTTGTTCGTTCTCGATTGTTTCTCTGACAATCGTAAGATAGCGCGCAACGTCCTTATCTTCGAGCGGCTTGCCGTCTATGAGCCACCTTTCGTTGTAACAAAACACGGACGGTGAGTTGTACGTCCCCACTTTGTACCCCGCTTCTTTCAAAACGGACGTGAGATATGCCGTCACCGAGCCTTTGCCGTTTGTGCCGGCAACGTGTATGAATTTCAGTTTGTCGTCGGGATCGGACAACAACGTCAAAAGTTCGCGCATACGCTCTATTCCGTAATCCGAGCCCGCTCTCTCGATATTTTTGATGTAGTCCGTCGCTTCTTGATAGTTCAAAAAAAGTACCCCCTTCGGAAGCACTTTGCAAAAGCCGAAAAATCGGCAGATTGTGAAGTCTGGAGTGGATACCGCACCGCGAGTTTTCTCTTCGTCCGCTGACACCCCACGTTCATACGGCACTTAACGCGCAATATCCTACTACTTCCTGATTGGTATATTCATTTTATCACTATCCCGCACCGTTGGCAACACAATACGGACATTTCTTGCCTGCAAATATTTTTTTGCCAAAATCGTCGCTATGCAAGGAACAAAACATTGCATAAAAATGCACATATCAAGGTGAAAACGAATTTTTATTCATATCGCAAAAAAAATTATTGCGCATATCGCCAACCAGTATTATACTAAACTAAAACAGAACAAAAATAGGAAAGGAGAAAAATATGTTCGCATTTTGTTTGGGAGCGCACGAGTTTCATCTCGACGACCCGATTATGTACGTACTTTACGGCATAGTGTTGGCTTTTATAATCGCGCTGTGTCTATACTATATGCTCTCGGCAATAAAACGCGCAAAAGAGCTGGGCATAGACAAAGCGAAGGTCAAGAAAGTCATTTCCACATCCGCCTCGTTCTCGGTGTTGCCGGGGCTTGGCATCGCGCTGGGAGTAGTGATCCTTGCAGGCACACTGGGCATCGCCTTCCCTGCGATACGTCTATCCGTCGTTGGCTCGTTGCAATACGAAACGCAGATGGCAGACGGCACGGCAACGGCGATTGCAGGCTCGATGAACGCGCTCATCGACAAGGGCATGACGGCACAAGATTTTGCAACGATCGCAATGATCATGACAATCGCCATTTGCTCGGGCGGCGTTGAGACTCTTATCTTCTACCGCCGATTGCAGCCGAAAATCGGCAAACTGCTCACCAAGACCGCGTCCACTGGCAAGAAAGGCGGCATCAACATAGGCGATCTCGTGTTTCAAGCGATGTTTATCGGCATGGTCATCGGCTATCTTGCAATGAGCATAGGCACGCTCACAAAAGCGGTGCAATTTGTGGACAGCTACTACAACTTCATCGCCGTGCTTGTGGCAATGGGCGTGATGTACCTTTGCGAGATTCTCATCAACAAGGCAGGCTGGAAGTGGCTTGACAGTTTTGCAACGCCCGTGTCCATGCTTGTTGCAATGATAGTTGTGGGCGTGATAAGCTATTGCGCTCACAAATACGGCTGGGCATTGTCGCCAAAAGCCACCGAAACGGCGCAAGCCGCCACGCAAGCCGCAATAGGTTTGATTGCATAAGGAGGCGCGCTATGAAGAAAGAAAGAATCAGAGTGGCAAACGACTACAATCTCAAAAATCACATAATCGGCAAGATTTGGATGGCATTCGCGCTTGCGATATTCTTCGCCGTGCCGACAACCATTTGTCTGTACTACGGCGTAAAACCCAACATGGCGGTCATGGCGTCGCCGGCGGTGTTCATCCCCTTTGCAATCAACTTCTTGTCGGGCGTTGCAGAGCCTATTCTGTACGCGCCGATGCTTGGCACAAACAGTGCGTATCTTGCGTTCATCACAGGCAACTTGTCCAACTTGAAAATACCTTGCGTGGTCAAGGCTCAGGAAATTTGCGGCACGAAACTCGGCACGGAAGAAAACGAAGTGGTGGCAACGCTCTCGGTTGCCGTCAGCACGCTTGTGACAACCGTGATCGTTGCGGTGTTTGTGCTTGTGCTTGCTTTTAGCAACTTGCAAGACGTGTTCACACGCAACAAGTGGATCACACCCGCATTCACCTGCGTTGTGTACGCGCTTTTCGGCTCGCTCGGCGGCAAATACGTCATCAAAAACATCAAACTCGCCGCCCTGCCCCTTGCATGTATAGTGGTGCTGTCCGTGATACTGGGCTTTTGCAAAGTCGATCCCGGCTCTGCGTACTTGTTTGTGGGCATCGCGCTTGCGGCCCTGTTTGCAGGATTGCAGATTGTAAGAGAGAAGAAAAAACAAAAAGCTCAACAGGAAACCGACCGCCTTTCTCAAATCGCAAACGAAGAAATTACGATAAATCCGCAAGATAGCGAATCTGAAAACGAAAATTGCCAAAGCGCAGAAAGCATTCCGGACGAAAGCGAAAAGGAAGAACAACTTGAAGAAGAAATCGCAATAGAAACGTCAGAAGACGTTGACAGCGTAGACTGACGAAAACGCTTATTAAAAAGCACGCAACCGCGTGCTTTTTTTGTTGCGCTTTTTCAAGCGTTCGTCACATAAAATCATACCCTACGATTTTTGCTTGTTATAGTTATAAATAAGTGTTATAATACTTTATCATAATATCCTAAATCGTCCAAAAGGAGAAATATGGAAATTGTCATCAGCGGTCTCGGATCTGTGGGCACGACTCTTATGCAGGAACTTGTCGACGAAGGTCACAACATCGTGGTCATCGACATCAACGCGCAAAAAATCGAAAACGCAGTCAACAAATTTGACGTAAAAGGCGTCATCGGCAACGGCGCGAGCACAAGCGTGCTTAAAGAAGCGGGCGTGCAACACTCCGACCTTTTCATAGGCGCGACCAACCACGACGAACTGAATATACTCTGCTGCATCATCGCAAAAAAACTCGGTGCAAAGAAGACTATTGCGCGTGCGTCCAAGCCCGAATATCTCGACCTTTTCAAAAACGAAGGAGATTTGGGATTGAGCCTTATGGTCAATCCGCAATACGAAGCGGCACTCGAAATAAGCCGTATGCTTCGCTTCCCCAGCGCAATCAAGGTGAACGAATTCAGCAACGGCAAAGTCGAACTCGTCGAATTTCTCGTGTCGGAAGACTCTCCGCTCGTGGGGCTTCCGCTCAAAAAACTCGGCAGCATATTCAAAGAAAAAGTGCTTATCTGTGCGGCGCAAAGAGACGACAAAGCAATCATTCCGACGGGAGATTTCGTCATTCAGGCAGGCGACAGATTGTTCGTCACCGCAACGATGAAACACATCTCTCTGTTCTTCAAACATCTCGGTTGGAACAGACAGGCAAAAGACGCAATCATCGTGGGCGGATCAACGACTGCGTATTATCTTTGCAAGGAACTCGACAAAATCGGTATTCACGCAAAACTCATTGAAAAAGACCCGCAAAAAGCGTCTATATTCTCCGAAGACTTCAAGAAAATCAACGTCATTTTGGGTGACGGCACCGATCAGGAACTTCTTCTCGAAGAAGGACTTGCCACCACAGACGCTTTCGTCGCGCTTGCCAATATGGACGAGCAAAACATCATTATGAGTATGTTTGCAACATCGCAGGATGTGCCGAAAGTCATCACCAAAATCGACCAACTCGGCTATTACGATATGTTGCAAAAGAGTGGCATTTACAGCGCGGTGTCCACAAAAACGTCCACTACCGACCGTATTATCCGCTTCGTAAGACTCATAGGCAACGCACAAGGCAGCACCGTAAAACGCGTGTTCCACATCATTGACGACACCACCGAGATTCTCGAATTCGAAGCGAAAGAAAACTTCAAACGTTTCGACGTGCCCATCCAACAGCTCAATCTCAAAAAACATTTGCTCGTTGCGGGCATAATCCGCAAAGGCGAATTGATAACACCGTCCGGGCAAGACGTGATAAAACTCGGCGACAACGTGATAATCGTCACGCTTGAAGAAGGTCTTGACGACTTGAAAGACATTCTCGATTTCTAAGGAGAAAGTATGAATTTTCGTTTGATGACGTTCGTATTGGGCGAGATTGCCATTATCATCGGCGCGCTGATGTGCATACCGCTTTTTATGGCTATCGGCATGCACGAAGACACCACCATTCTTGCGTTCGGCATAGCGGTCGGCGTATGTCTCGTAATCGGCATCGTAGGCATCATCGTGAGACCGCCCAAAGACAAACGCGATATGCGTACGACGAGCGGTTTTGCAATGTGCGGTCTTTTCTGGATATTCATTGCGCTCATCAGTGCGATACCGTTCAGAGTTTCGGGCTATATCCCCAACTATATCGACGCGCTTTTCGAGACGGTTTCGGGCTACACCACAACGGGATCGAGCATTCTCACCAACGTTGAGGCTTTGCCCAAATCTTTGCTGTTTTGGCGTGCTTTCACCCAATTTATCGGCGGCATGGGCGTGCTTGTGTTTGTCATCGCGCTCATCCCCAAAAACGACAAAATGTCCACCGCTCTTGCAAAAGCGGAGATCCCCGGACCGCAGTTTGGCAAGCTCGTGAGCAAACTGCGCTTTACGTCCATGATTTTGTATGCAATCTACGTTGTGATGACGCTCTTGCTCGTCGCAATACTTTGCGGTCTTAAAATGCCTGTGTTCGACAGTTTCTGCACGGCGTTTTCCACAGCGTCCACGGGCGGTTTTTCGGTGCGAAACGCAAGTATTGCCGCATACAATTCTCAGGGCATAGAGGCAACGCTCACCGTGTTTATGCTTCTTTTCTCGGTCAACTTCAACGTCTATTATCTCATCATCGCAGGTCACTTCTTCAAAGCGGTCAAGAACGAAGAATTGGGCTGGTTTTTCGGCATATATTTCAGCGCGGTGGCAATCATCATCACAAACCTTTGCGTGAGCGGCGGCTACACATTTGTCAATGCGCTCAGAGATGTCACCTTCAACGTTGCGTCATTGATAAGCACGTCGGGCTTTGGCACGGCGGACTTCACCAAATGGCCCGTGCTAAGTCAAGTGGTGCTGCTGATTGCAATGTGCATAGGCGGTTGCGCAGGTTCGACTGCGGGCGGACTGAAAGTATCTCGTGTGGCGATGCTGACCAAATCTTCAATTCTCAACATCAAAAAAACTCTCTCTCCGCGCTCTGTTTACACCGTAAAAATGGACGGCAAACCTATTGACGACGTGACTTTGAGAAACGTGCAAAGTTTCTTCCTTATTTATGTAATCGTCATCATAATATCAACTTTTCTCGTTTCGATAGGTCAACCGCTAAACGGCGAATATAGCAGTTTTTCAACCAACTTCTCAGCCGTTATCGCATGTTTCAACAACATAGGTCCCGGCATCGGCGCAGTGGGGCCGACGGGCAACTTTGCGGGATACAATATCTTTGCAAAACTCGTGCTTTGCTTCGATATGCTTCTCGGTCGTCTTGAAATATTCCCCATTCTTCTTCTCTTCACTCCGAACTCTTGGAAGAAGGCGCAAAACAAGATTCACGGCGCAAAGAAACGCACGATAAGAAAAATCGTCAAGAAATACAGCAGTCGAGAACTTGAAAGAGACGCACTCGAAAACGAAAGCGACGACCAAGTCGAAGCCGAAAACTCAGAAAACGTCTTTGCGGAAGAAAGGATACCGCAAAAAGACGAACGCAACGACTGAAAAACAAATTGCCGCTCAAAAGGCGGAAAGTAAAACATAAAGGGGCAATACTATGGACGAAAACTTCAACGTCGAAAACGTCGCGGAAACCGCCGTCGAAGACGAAACGGTTCAAGCCGAACAAAAAATCATACACGTTGACAAGTCAAAACGCATATTTGACATCGTGTATCTTGCGCTTTGCAGTGCGTTTATGCTTGTCATGTGGTGCACGGGCTACAATTTTCTGCCACTCGTTGCAGACATACTCGGCATAGTCGCAGGCGTGCTTGTTTTTGCAAGACTGCTTTCAAAAAAGAACGTCGGGCTTTATCTGTGGATTTCCTATATCGTCTGCATGTGCGGACTTTTCGTGTATTTTCTCATATGGGGCGCGGAAAGTTTCGGGAAGAATCTCTGGTACAATCTCGTGCTCGTTCTCTTCCCCGTTCTGCTTGCGACTTTCGTGTACGTTGCCGACAAACTCGTGAAAAAACAACTTGCACTTCGCGTGACTTGCGCAGTGTGTGCGTTCCTTATGGCAGGCACGGCGATTATCAACGTATTTTTCTACAATCTGCGCTTGCGCCCCACTTGCGAGAGTTTGCAACAAGGCCACGACGATTATCTCAAAAGCGTTGCCGACAAGTATTCGACAAACTCGAATTCTCCCAACGTTCTCGTGATTTTGATGGACGATATGGCGTACAGCGACATATCCGCATACAGTTATCTCGGAAGCGACAAAGCAACTATAAATACCCCCAACATCGACTCGATAGCGGACGGCGGCATTATGATGGACAACTTCTATTCCGCCTCCCCAGTGTGCTCTCCGTCAAGATTTTCCATTCTCACCGGCAGATACTCTTCGCGCGGATATCTCGACAACGTCGTGTTCCCAAGCGATATTATGTCAAATCCGTGGTCTCCAACGCACTTTCTTAATCCCTATCAATTCCTTTGCAACGTCGACGGAATTCTCGGCGACGAAATCACTTTTGCGGAAGTTTTGCAGGCGGCAGGATACAACACGGGCTGCATAGGCAAATGGAATCTCGGCGACTACGGTCAATACCTGCCGACAAGTCAGGGATTCGATTATTTCTACGGCAGTTATTACGTCAACGACATGACACCGTACAACTGGGTGGAAGACAAAGTTGACGAAAACGGCAACTTCACAAGCAAAGAAGTGCGCACTCACAAGGAAAATCTCGACCAATCGGACAGCACGAGACTTCTCACCGCGCAAATGCTCAACTTCATCGAAGCGTCCGTTGAAAAGAACGAAAAATTCCTTGCATACTACACCACTCCGTGGCCGCACTTCCCCATTTACTCCAACAACGACGGAAGCGGCAAGGGCAACACCGCCGACGATACGTATATCGACTGTCTCGAAGAGTTTGACAAGTATCTCGGAGACATTCTCAACTATCTCAAAAACACGCCCGATCCCAATGGTTCAGGCTCGCTTTACGACAACACGCTTGTCGTGTTCACATCCGACAACGGCCCCGGCCGCGAAGGCGTGACGGGCGATATGCGCGGCAGAAAGAACACCACTTTTGAAGGCGGCATGAAAGTGCCTATCATCGCAAGTTATCCCAACGGCAATCTCGGTCAAGGCAGCGCTATTGCAAGCGAAACGTACGAGTATTATCAATGGACAAACAACGCCGAACGCACCGATGAAGGCAACGTCGCAAACAAGAAAAAGTCGGAACTCGCAACCGTAGGCACGACAAAGCATATCGACGCGAGCAGCATGAACTTTGACCTTTTCAACACGATTCTCCGCTATTGCGGCATTACGGACGGAGACGGCAAAGTGTATCTGCCCACCGACCGCATAATCGACGGCGCGGACTTGTACGACTTGTGGCAGGCAAACGTCCCCACTTCCACGCGCGTGCACGACAAACTCTTCTATCTCAAAAAAGGCAAATGTCAGGCTGTGCAAATGGCTGTCGAAGTGAACGGCAAAGTGTATGACTTCAAATATTTCGACAAGGTGCGCACGGAAAACTCCGCATTCATCGACCAGGTGTACAAAAACTATCTGTTCAACCTTGACACAGACCCTGCGGAAGGTTATTCCGTATCCAAAGACCTTCCCGAAGTTGCCGCTCTTCTCAACGCCGAACTTAAAGCGTTCAGAGACGAGATGAAGACCAACCGTCGCGGCATAATCAAATAATCAATCGAATAATAACGCAAAAACGGACTTGAGTTTCAAGTCCGTTTTTATTATTCTTTTCGTCGCCGTATTATAATTTGCAAATTTCCAAACGTGACGACATCTGCGATTTTTACTATACACGGTAAAATCCGCTTTCGATGCAATTTTTGTATACAAGAGTTCAAGTGTTATTCACAAAAGTGCCAACTGCCACATTCCCACTGCGTAAAGCGCAACGTCAACGAGCGCAAGGAGCGGAAAGAACACTGCAAAGTACCAGTGTTTCGTTTTGTGACGGAACACGAGCATTCCGAGCGTAGAGCCGACTGCTCCGAAAAGTATCGCAAATGCAAAAAGCGTCGCTTCCTTTATGCGCCACTCCCCTTTCTTTGCTTTTGCCTTGTCCACGCCCATAAGCGTGAAGCCTATGATTGACATAATTGCTATTGTGCAGGTGATTATTATCTGATATACGTTCATCGTCGGTTTTCAAAAAGCAAGGCGTTGCCTTAGGTATATTCGTTTTTAGATAAAAATATCGGGCGCAATTTTGCGCCCGAATACTTTTTAGTTTTGCAAAATTATTCTTGCGTAAGATAATCGCGGCAAGCGTCTTCGAGTGCTCTGCAAATCGCAAACGCGTCGTCAAGGTCTTTTCCGCGCACGATTACGCCGTGATGTGCCATAAAGCACGCAGGTGCGTCACCGATTGCCGCGGCAACGTTCTTGACAAGACCGCTCGTGCCGGGAAGCGCAGGCTTTGCACAAGGAATTTCTTTGCCTAGAATGTCCTGATACTTTTCGGGAACGGGCATTGCCTTGTTCATTGCTGCAAGAATGCAACCGTAGAACGGGTGCGTGTGAATGCTTGCATTGATGCCGTCGCCTTTTGAAAGAAGAATTGCGTGAATACCCTTTTCGCTGGTGGCTTTGTTCGTGCCCGTCCATTCGAGAGACTGCATATCGACTTTTGCCATTTGCTCGGGTTGAAGCATGACGTAGTCGATACCCGACGGCGTTGCGAGCATAAATTTGGCGTCGAGTCTGACGGCAATGTTGCCCCACGTGCCTTGAACGAGATTTTCGTCGAGCAGTCTCACGCCTGCGTCTTTGATGTCTTGCGCAATTTTCTTTTCTTCGTCGGTCACGACTGCGGTTTGTTTTTCTTCTTTCTTTTCTTCCGAGCCCGTTTCCGCCGCCTTTTGTTGCTTTTGGTTGGTCTTGGAATATTTGAGTTTGAACACGACGTGTTCAAGGAAAGCATAAAAAGCGTTCATATGATCGGTGCCGCCTTTGCTTTCCGCAAGAATTTCCGCGTTGCAAGCCTTGTCAAGCACGAGAGTTGCCGTGAACACTTCGTCAAGCGTACGTCCCGTGACAACCGCGCCTGCGTCGGGAAGCAAACATACGTTGCGTTGTCCCGAGAGTGCCGCCACTACGTCAGACGCAACGTTCTTTGCCGCGCATTTGATTGACGTGCCGCACACTTGTGCCAAATCGTCGAGAATGGGCATAAGCGTCTTTCTCTTGGACGAGAAAGCCACTGTGCTGTCGCTATCCACGATAGCCGCCGCGCCTGCGTTCTTGTCTTGACGCACCGCACAATAAAGAATGACCGCCGCCGCTCTGAAATTGCCTTCGAGCGTCTCGATGTTCTTGTCGTTGACGAAAGTCAAATCTTCTTCTTTGACGTTTTCATAATCTATTTTGGGATTTGTGATGACGATGCCGTCGTCTTGTTTGACTGCGATATAACCCGATTGCAGATATTTTTTTTCTGCGAGCATGCGTGCATACTTATTGACGTTTGCAACAATCAATTCGTTCATGATGTGTTCTCCTTATGCGGCAAAAAAACATATATATTATTGCCGTTACGCTTATTATATCAAACGTTGCGAAAAATGCAACATAAAAAACGTCGGCGCATTAGTGCGCCGACGAATTTATTATTTCTTCTTTTCGAATCTTGTCGGGTCTTCGCACTTGACCACCGTCTTGAACACGTTGTCGAAACGACGGAGTGCTTCGTCGATGATTTCGTCGGTGTCTGCCATCGAAGTGTAAAGACGGCTACCTGCCAACGTAACGATGCCGTTTGCCATATACGCCGCACCCATTTGTTCCATAGCAACTTTTCTTCTGAGCATTTCGGGTTTCTTCTTGAGCATCGGGATGATCGAGCCGAGCAAACTCATATTGCTGAAATCGTAACTCATTGCGCCCGTGCATTCAAGGTGAACGATGCTGCCCTGATTGTATACGACGTACGGAAGATTGTATTTCTTGACGAGTTGTTTGAGACCTGCCGCGAGACGATCGCCTGCACGACCGGCTTTTTCGCAAGCGTTGTTCTTTTCGATTTCGCAGATTGCAAGATATCCTGCGTAAGAGCTCAAGGGGTTTGCCGCGAGAGTGCCGCCGACGTACGCTTTCTTACCCATACCCGCAAGACCTGCAGCCATAAGAGAAACGTATTCGCGCTTGCCGCCTACGCCGCCTGCCGATGGATAACCGCCTGCGACGATTTTGCCGAACACCGTAAGGTCGGGATACATATCTCTACCGGTGCCTTGGCGTTTAAATTTGACGACTTTTCCGTTTTCGAGTTTCTTATCGTCGACAATCCAGGGTTTACCGTTAAGGAAGACGGGCGTGTCGTCCACTTTGTAGCCGTAATTTTCTTCAAAGAAGTAACCTGCCGCGCCGTGAATACCGACTCTGAAGCCCGTAACGACTTCGTCAAAGATAAAGAGTGCGCCGTATTTCTTTGCAAGAATTCTTGCTTTAAGGTTGTAGTCCATGTCGATGGGACGAGTGCCCGATTCGGGACCGACAGGTTCGACGATGACAGCCGCCGTGCCGCCGCGCATCTTGTTCTTGCGAAGCATTTCTTCGAGCATCTTGATGTCGTTGGGACGCACTTCGTCGGTCTTGCCGTAAGAGCCGGGGATGCCGTGAGATTCAAGGAATTGACGGCTTCCGGGAATCTTCAATCCGTAAACCATTTGATCGGACCATCCGTGATATGCGCCGCCGACTTTGATGACGCGTTTGTGCTTGGTTGCGCAACGTGCCACACGAATTGCCGCCATGACGGATTCCGTGCCCGAGCCGAGCATACGGAACATTTCGCACGCGGGCATCAATTCGTTGATTTTCTTTGCAAGAAGGAGTTCGCCTTCATGGAAAAGACCGGTTACGGGGCCGCAGTTGTTGAGCAATTCAAACACTTTTTCTCTGACGGGTTCAAAGTTGCTGCCGAGAATGGTCGGACCGCCTGCCTGAAGGAAATCAATGTATTCGTTGCCGTCACGGTCATAAAGATAAGCACCTGCCGCTTTTTCCATGCACATGGGGAACGGATAGTTGAAAGCAAGGTTGTGTTGTACGCCGCCGGGGATGTACTTCTTTGCTTCCGTCGTGATTTCTTTGGACTTTGCACACTTTGTATTGAAATGATCGAGAATTTGTTTGAGAGCGTCTTCCGATACGCAATAAATCGGTTGACTCGTCAAGTTCTTCAATTCCGCATTGATTTGCTTTGCGTCTTCCCATTTGGAAATGCCGTAGCCGTTTGCCATAATTCGCCTCCGTTATTTTTTGATAATTATTGTAATCAAATTACATTATAATTATATCATAAACGCGCGTATTGTAAATATCAAAAGTAACCGAGAAAACAATACAAATCGGCAATATTGTACTATACGAAACACAAAAATGTGATTTGCAAATACCGTTTTGGGTGAAAAGAAACGATACAACTGTATATTAAAAGATACAAAAATAGCGGCTTCAACCTTAATTTTATCAAAAGATGCCCCATCTAGAGACAAAAAACGAAAAATGTATTGCATTGAACATTTTTTTACTTTATAATGTGTGCATAACCTTAAGGAGGTTCATGTATGAACAAAACAGAGTTTATCAAAGCAGTAGCAGCAAAAGCAGACCTTTCCATCAAAGACGCAACGGCAGCAGTCGACGCATACACCCAAGTCATCGCAGAAGCATTGAAAGCAGGCGACAAGGTTGCAATCGCAAATTTCGCATCTTACGAAATCAAAGAAAAAGCGGAAAGACAAGGTTTCAATCCCCTTACCAAGCAACCCATCACCATCGCAGCAAGCAAAGCACCTGTCGTCAAATTCGGCAAAGCGTTCAAGGACCTTTTCAACTAATACTTTGATATAATTAAGAACGATAAAAAATCACCGCATCCGCGGTGATTTTTTTAATTAATAATGAACAAAAGCCGTCATTGCGGCAACGGCATAAAAATGCGATAAATCGATGCATAACGCGAAAGCACCCCCGAGAATGACAACCCTAATGTACTATGCGTACATGAGTTGGCAGCTCGGGTCTTTGCCCTTGTTCTCACTATATGTTTTAGTTAAAAACGAAATAAATAGATAAAGAACAAGAAAACACCCATCCGAAACAAAACCCAACGTACATTTAGTACGTGATTTTGGAGCGGATGGGCGTTGACGCAGTTATTTGCTATTTAGTTCGTTTTTACTCGGAGCGGAGTGCAATCGCCGGATCTTTCTTCGCCGCAATTCTGGACGGTATGAATCCTGCAAACATACTGAGAAGAATGCTGATTGCAAACATCAAAAGACATTGCCACCAGGAGATATGCATAAGTCCGCTGATTTTGAAGATAGTCTTCAAGATTGCGCTGATGGCAAAGGAGAAACCGACGGAGATGATGACGCCGATGAGTCCGGAATATCCACCGAGTATTGCGGATTCGGCAAGGAAGACGCGCGATATGTCTTTCTTTCTTGCGCCGATTGAACGGAGCACGCCGATTTCCTTTCTGCGTTCGAGAACAGACGTGTATATGATGATTGCAATCATTATCGTGGACACGATGAGCGAGATTGCCGCAAACGCTACGAGAACGCCGGTGATGGTGTTGACCATTGTGTTGACAAAACTCATTATCGTGGACAAACTGTCGCCGTAACTGACCTTTGAGCCGGTCTCTTTGTTGTATTGGTCTATAAACGCCACAATCTTCTCTTTTGCTTCGAACGACGAGCAATAGAACTCAATGGACGTCGGTTCTTCGAGATTTGCAACGCCGAGTTTTCTCATGATTGCAAGGTTCGTGTTGCTGTCCGTGCTGAAACTAATTCTGTCGCCTGCAAGCACTTTGACCGGCGAGCCGTTGGTCGTCGAATAGTCGAAGTTGATAGGACTCTTGTAATAATCGTCGCTTTCTTCGTCTGCTGCCGCTTTGAGTGCGTTCATTCTGACAACAGCTTCGTTTTTGCTCGCGCGTTCGATAAGGAGTTGCGTGAGTGCGGGCATATAACCGACAACGCCGTTTATTGACGTAACGCTGACGCCTTCTTTGGGACGAATGACGCCGACTACTTTGATGTTGACAGGATCTCTCGAATCAATCCATTTCTTGTTTTGTTCGGCGTGATTGTGCCCTGTCCAAGTCTTGTCCGCAATGCCGTCTCCGTCTGTGTCAACCCACTTCTCTTCCGCGTCTTCTTCAAGATAATCCGCGTCCGCAAGAACCTTGTATTCAAGACTCAAAAGTTCTTCGACCGACGTTTTATATTCTGCCCAGTGGGAGTCCATAATCGCTTTGATGACGTCGTCTTGCGATTGAAGACCGAGCATGAAGAGTTGATAGTCAAGAAGTTGGTTGCTTTTGTCCACCACAACAACGACTTCCGTTGCGCTTGTCGGCCAGCGTGAATCATTTCCGACGAGTTCGTATTGAGATTCGAGAAGTTTTTGGTTGGAAGACATTTCCGCCCAAGAATTCATCATCGAGCCGCCGCTTGTGGTGAACTTTTTGAGCATATCGTTGAGCGACGAGCCGCCGATGTCCATATCTTTGATGCTGTCGGGAAGCATATCGAGCACCGAATTCATCGTATCGGTGTACGGGCTGACCTTCATATAACGCTCTGCCGCCGCTTTTGCTTCTTCGAGCGTTGCGTCGGGATTCTTTTGCATATAGTCGGACACGAGTTTTTCGTTGTGCGGGTCTTCCTTGAATGCGTTGAAAGTTACTCCGTAGTTGTACTTGACGGTTGCAAGCGAATCGTCGAAGTTTTCGTCAATATACTTTTTGAGTTGCACCAAATCGTTTTCGGCAAGAAGCGTGCTGAGTTGGCTTACGACTTTACCGAGCATCTTTGCGGTGTAGATTTCGTCTGTGTCGGGGTTTGACGGTCTCTCTTCGTCATTGTTCATCAGCATTGAAAGAATCGCCGAGGGGTCGGTGTTGGTCTTGCCTATCGTGAGCGGATAAGTCGAAAGCGCGCTTTCTTCAAGCCCCCTGACGTAACCCGCAGCACCGTTTGACAACGACAAAACGAGAATGATACCGATTATGCCGATAGAACCGGCAATCGAAGTCAGAAGAGTGCGTCCTTTCTTTGCAAGCAAGTTGTTCCAAGACAAACTGATTGCCGTTGAAAGTTTCATCGCGCACTTGTCCGCTTTTTTGTATTTCAGGAATCTCTCGCGGAAAGTTTTTTTCTTTTTCGGTTCTTCCGTTTTCTTCTCGACTATTTCTACGACTTCCTTTTCGGAAAGTTCGCCGGCAACATCGTCTCTTTCGACTTCTTCGACAACTTCTTCAACGACGTTTTCACCGAGTCTGCATTCAAGTTCTTCAAGTTCGTCTTTAGAATCGTAAGGCATAGAGTCGCCAACGACTTCACCGTCTTTTAGGTACACGATACGTGTGCTGTATTCTTCCGCAAGCGAAGGATTGTGCGTGACCATGACGACGAGTCTGTCTTCTGCCACTTCTTTCAACAAATCCATGACCTGAATGCCCGATTCGCTGTCGAGTGCGCCCGTCGGTTCGTCCGCGAGAATGATTTCGGGATTGTTGACGAGTGCTCTTGCGATTGCGACTCTCTGCATTTGTCCGCCGGAAAGTTGGTTGGGTTTCTTGCTTGCCTGAGAAGCAAGACCGACCTTGTCGAGTGCTTCGAGCGCGCGACGTTTTCTTTCTTCTTTCTCAACGCCTGCAAGAGTCAGACTCATTGCGACGTTTTTGAGAATATTCATGTGCGGAATAAGGTTGTAAGATTGGAAAACGAAACCTATACGGCGATTTCTGTACGTATCCCAGTCGACGTCGTCAAAGTCCTTAGTGGACACGCCGTCTATTTGAATATCGCCGCTCGTGTAACGGTCAAGACCGCCGATAATGTTCAGAAGCGTCGTCTTTCCGCAGCCGGAAGGCCCCAAAATAGAGACGAATTCGTTCTTTCTGAACTCGATTGAAACATTATTTAACGCAAGGACTTTTTCTTCGTCCTTCTCGATGACGTACTCTTTTGTTATATCTATCAGTTTAAGCATGATGCTCCATATTCAATATATTGTTGTATTTGGCATGTATTGACAAAGCGGCGAAACCCCGCCATAAAGGTGACCCGTCGTAAGTCCTGAAAATGCAAACTCCCAGCCGAATATCTTCGTTTTGCAAGCGCACGAAAGCGTGAAAATCGCTCAAAAATCATACGCAAAAATTAGACTCACAATATCAATACTTTTATATATCTTATCATATCATATTCAAAAAAGATAGCACTTTTATCAAAAAAATCGACAAATCAGCAAATATGTCGGTTTTCATACAATTGATAAAAATCGCAATTTATTCGAAAAACTCACTAAACAGTATATGTTTGAAAATATTTTTACACCATATTCGATTTTTACAAATAAAAAATTGTGAATTTAATAGTTTTAAGGTTAAAAAAAGAAAAATACATGTTTTTCAAAGCAAAATAATCTTATCGCACAAAAAAAGTAACGCTATATTCTCCCATGCTAAAATAAGCGGGTTTTCTTTGCCGATTCGATGTTCAATCGCATAATGATACTTTGATAATATCGATTGAACAAAAAAACCGATAGCAAATTTAAGACACGAAAGGTGTATCATATCCGATAATTTTGACTTTGCGATTATCAACCACAAACACTATTCGTGTATTTAGTCTGTAATGTTATGCCCTTTTATATTTAAGTTAATTAGAACACCATTCGTGTATTTACATTGCGATAATTGTCGATTTTTGAACAAATATGGCATAATAAAACACTATTCGTGTATTTTAAGCGTTTTCAAATATGTTTTTCTATCGTCGGGAATTCTGTAACTTTCGATTGCTTTCTGAATGCTTTTGTTATGCACCCACACGTTGAGTTTTTTCTCTTCAATGACTTTTATAGCGTCATCCCATTGTTTGATAAGTGCAAAACTCATATACCAAGCAACCGCCATATCAACGTAATACTCTCCACATTTGACTTCGAGAACTTTTCCCATTTTGTCGATTGAATAATCTTCGTCGAGAAAATGGCGCATTGCATTGACTATGCCGAAACGGGCCGTATATGTTTCGTCCGACTTCAACCACTTGCAAATCTCCTTCCACAGTTCGTCTTTGTGTTTTTCAAAAACTCTCGGAGCAAAAACGTCGCAAACCGCCCAGTTATCGACAAACGGCAAAAATTCGTTGGTTTCTTTAAGTGCAACGACAAAATTCTTCTCACTTGCAACAATAAGTGCGTGCAGCACGTTTTCGTCGTAATAGGTGTGCGGAAGTTCTGAAAGAAAACTTTCTCTTTCGTTTAAGGCGAAGTTCTCGTCGCAAAGAAGCGTCTTTGCAATTTTTCTCATCGTAGGCATTCTCACCCCGATTATACTTTCGGGATTAACCGTCGGAATCAACGCACTGTGAAAACTTTTATACTTCGGATCTGCGTTTTCAAAAAGAAGATTTAATACTTTTTCCATATCTTAAAAATCATTCGCCGTTCGCGCGTCGTTATAAAAAATATAAATGCAAATTATATCGTCACAATTTGCACGCAATTTAAACTACACAATACGCGCGTCATAAATCGCACTTAATTATATGTTCGAGCAAAGCCCCACATCCTTCAACAATATCATCGTAAGTCACGTCAAAGTTGCCGGTCCACCACGGATCAGCGATGTCTCTCGGATTTTTTGCAAAATCGAGCAGACGACACACTTTCGCGTCTTCTCCGAGAATTCTGCGCATTGCAATCAGGTTGCGCTCTTCCATCCCGACAAAATAATCGTATCGGGTTTTATCCGACGAACAAAGCCTTGTCGCCCTATGATTGAGAACGGGCACGGACTCTTCTCTCAATTTTTTCACGGCAGGCGGATAAATCGGATTGCCGATTTCTTCCGACGACGTTGCGCTTGAGTAAACGGATATTTCGTTTTGCAATCCGCGTTTTGCAATCATATCGGACATCACGCACTCAGCCATAGGCGAGCGGCAGATATTGCCGAGACACACGAACATTATCTTAATCATATCAGCACTCGAATACGAACGACAACGGTCCGTCCTGCTCCTGTTCGATGTACATATGCGCCCCGAAAACACCGTTCTTGACGACGATGCCTTGCTGCCTGATTTTCTCCGTCACACGAACGTACAATTCTCTCGCCCTGTCTGGAAGTTCCGCATGCCCGAAATCGGGACGATTTCCCGTTCCCTTTCCAAGCGTTCCCGCAAGCGAAAACTGCGATACGAGAAGTATCTCTCCGCCCGCCTGGGTTATGTCGAGATTCATCTTGTCGTTGTCGTCTCTGAACACTCTGAGTTTTGCGATTTTTCTCGCAAGATAATCCGCTTGCTCCTCCGTGTCGCCTTTCTGAATTCCCAAAAATATGGTAAGCCCGCTCGGAATTTCGCTTATAAGTTGTCCGTCGACAAACAGTTTCGATCTGAACGTACGCTGTATCAATGCTCGCATATTATTCTCCGTATCGACGTTTTATCCGTCGAAATTTGTCGTTAAAATTCCTTTTGGTGATTTAATCTATTTGCTTTCGCTATTTACAACAACTCCGTCTAATCCTTGTTCTTATCTTTCTTCGGCGGTGGCGAAGCAATATATTGATAGAAATTGCATTCGAGTTCGCTGTTGTAAAGTTTTCTCACCTTGTCCGCTCTGCGACCGAAATACTTTTCAAAACCGCGATATGACGTTATTGCATACACGCACCATTCGTCGAGTTTTGCCGTGACTCTTCCGAAATCTCTGTACAAAGTTTTCAGTTCGTCTTCTTTCATAAGTCTCTCACCGTACGGCGGATTTGTGATTATCACGCCGTGAGCATACTTTGACGAAAGGTCTCGCATATCCTGAACCTGAAAGTGTATATTGTCCTTAACCCCTGCGCGCTCCGCGTGTTTCAAGGCAAGTTTTATGGCATCTTTATTTATGTCGAAACCGCTTATGCGCAGTTGCCTGTCGCGTTTTATGCGCTGCTCGGCTTCGTCTTGCACCTTTTCACGCACTTTGGGCGCATTTGCAAACTGCTCGCAAGTAAAATTTCTGTTCATACCGGGCGCAATGTCGAGACCTATAAGGCTTGCTTCAACAGGTATCGTGCCCGAGCCGCAAAACGGATCTATAAGCACTCTTTCGGGATTCCATACGGACAGTTGAATCATTGCGGCGGCAAGAGTTTCACGAATGGGTGCTTCGCCAAGGTACGTGCGGTATCCGCGCTTGTGCAGACCTTCTCCCGACGTATCGAGCGTCACCGTCACGATGTCGTCAACGATTGCCGCTTCTATACAATACTGTGCGCCGCTCTCGTCGAAAGTGCCGTTATACACGGTGGAAAGTTTTGATATAATTGCTTTTTTCACGACGCTTTGCACCGCACTCAAAGCAAACAGTTTGCTCTTTACGCTCTTTGCGTCAACGATTATTCTTGCGTCTCTTGTCAAAACGTCCTGCCAACTCATAGAAAATATTCCGTCAAACAATTCGTCGAAAGTCTCCGCTTTGAACTTTGCAAGCACGATGCGAACGCGGTTTGCGCTACGCAAAAAAACGTTTGTGCGCAAGACGTCTTCAAACGTTCCTTCAAACTCTATTCTTCCGAGATTTGCGCCGCTAGGCTCGTATCCCAGACGAACAAGTTCTCTTTTCACGACGGCTTCGATTCCGCTTGCCGAAGCGACTTCGATATTAAGTTTTCCGAAAAATATACTGTCCATATATTCTCACAATCCAAAGTTTACACTTCGGTTTCGCATATATTAAATCTCGTTTTACGATTATTTTGATTTTCTCAACGATTTATTATATCCTTTATCACTTCGCTTGCAAGCACCATTCCGGCAATTGCAGACGCAAAACTTATGCTCCCCGGGATATGTCTTCCGTTTTCGCACGGCGTGTTTTCGGGAATAATCGGTTCTTCTTTCGAATATACGACTTTAAGGCGTTTCACACCGCGTTTTTTGAGTTCTCGTCGCATCACCTTTGCAAGCGGACAAACGCTTGTCTTATACACGTCGGCAACTTCAAAACTCGTACCGAGTTTATTGCCCGTGCCCATACACGAGATTATATCTACACCGAGAGATTTCGCTCTCGTTATCAACTCGAGTTTTGCGCTCACCGTGTCGATTGCGTCTACTATATAGTCAAAGTCGGCAAGCGGAACTCGCTCTTGTGTATCGGCATTGAAAAATAAATCGTACTCTATCGTTTTGCACTCGGGATTTATTGATTTTATTCTTTCGACGGCAACCTGCGTTTTGCGTCTTCCGACAGTCTCTCTCGTCGACAAAATCTGTCTATTGAGATTGCTCACGGAAAAAACGTCGTTGTCAAGAACGGCAATCGTACCGACGCCCGCCCTTGCAAGCGCTTCCACAACGTATCCGCCCACTCCGCCGACGCCGCACACCAAAACGCGCGCGTTTTTTAGTGCGTTCACTTTGTCTCCGATGAGCATTTCCGTTCTCGTATACATATCTTCCATAAAAGCCTTCCGTTTTTCTTTTATAGGCTTATTTTACTACACATCCGAAGATAAATCAACTCCGCCGCCGCGCTTGAAAACGCAAACTTTTATCAAGCGTTCATTTGCTATCGTATTGTTTTGTTTTTTTCGCGACAACACCGCATATTTTTGCATTTCGTTTTTCGGCGTCTTGCGGACAAAATCGAAAACCGAAAATCATATATAAAAAACGCAATAGAAAAATATATCCTTCAAAAAGGTAAACAACGTTTGACATCAACACGATAAGTGTATTATTATATATGCGTAAGAAGGAACTAAATATATGTTGCACAGTTGTTTTCCCGAAAGATTAAAATCTCTGCGTCAAGAGAAAAACATGCTCCAACAAGATTTGGCGGAGCATCTCAAAGTGTCAAAATCCACCATTTCAGGCTGGGAAGTGGGCAGAAACCAACCCGACTACGACACGTTGATTGAACTTAGCATTTTCTTCGGCGTGTCGGTGGACTATCTCATAGGTCGCCGCAACTACTGACAAAAAAACACGAAACGCGGAGTTATCTCGGCGTTTTATTTTTGCTTTTATCACCATAGACATTCATAAAAGATAAAACGACGCTTTCATTCCCTTGCGGTTTTAAGCGCATAATGCCGCATCGGCAACGGTGCCGAAAGAAAGAACATAATTCTCTATTCCGCAAACGACATAAAAAACGCAGTCACAGACTGCGTTTTCGTTTTATCGTTTTCATTTGTCGAAACAAAGTTACCATAAATTGCAAACGTGAACGGTGCGTTCACTTCAAGATATCTTTAAGGAATTGTCCCGTATAGCTCTTTTCTACCTTTGCGACTTCTTCAGGCGTGCCCTGAGCAACTATCGTGCCGCCCTTGTCGCCGCCGTCAGGTCCCAGATCGACGATATAATCGGCAACTTTCACAACGTCGAGATTGTGTTCGATGACGACCACCGTGTTGCCCTGCTCGACGAGCCTGTCAAGAATCGTGATGAGTTTTGCAACGTCGTGCGTATGAAGTCCCGTCGTGGGCTCGTCGAGAATATAGACGGTTTTGCCGGTGGATCTGCGCGAAAGTTCGGTTGCAAGTTTGACGCGTTGCGCCTCGCCGCCGCTCAAAGTCGTTGACGATTGCCCGAGTTTTACGTAGCCGAGTCCCACGTCGTTGAGCGTTTTGATTTTGTTCTTGATTTTCGGAATGTTTGCAAAGAACTCGGTTGCTTCTTCGATTGTCATATCCAGCACTTCGCTGATATTTTTGCCTTTATATCTCACTTCCAGCGTTTCGCGGTTGTATCTTGCGCCCTTGCACACTTCACACGGCACGTAAATATCCGGCAAAAAATGCATTTCGATTTTGATTATACCGTCGCCGCCGCAGTGTTCGCAACGTCCGCCGTTGACGTTGAACGAGAATCTGCCTGCCGTATATCCCCTTGCCTTCGAGTCGGGAAGCGTGGCAAAAAGTTCTCTTATATCGCCGAAAACTCCCGTGTACGTTGCAGGGTTGGAGCGCGGAGTTCTGCCGATTGGGCTTTGGTCTATGCAAATGACCTTATCGACGTTTTCAATGCCTTCGATAGAATCGAAATTGCCGAGCGTATTTCTCGCGCGCATAAGAGAGTTTGAAAGCGCGGGATAAAGCACTTCGTTGACAAAAGACGATTTGCCGCTGCCCGACACGCCTGTTACGCATGTGAACGTACCAAGCGGTATGCTCACGTCGATATTTTTGAGATTGTTCTGTTTTGCGCCTTTGACGGTGATGAAATTCCCGTTGCCCTTTCTTCTTGCGATAGGCACGGGGATTGCGAGTTCTCCGCTTAGGTATTTACCGGTTATGCTGTCCTTGCTTGCCATGATGTCGTCAACCGTGCCGCATGCCACGACTTTTCCGCCGTGTATGCCTGCCCCCACACCTATATCGACGATATAATCGGCGTTTCGAATGGTCTCTTCGTCGTGTTCAACGACGATGAGCGTATTGCCCAAATCACGCAAATTCTTGAGAGATTGCAAAAGGCGTTGATTGTCCTTTTGGTGCAAACCTATGCTCGGTTCGTCGAGAATGTACAGCACGCCCGTAAGTCCGCTGCCGATTTGCGTTGCAAGACGGATACGTTGCGACTCGCCGCCGCTGAGCGTTGCCGCCGAGCGCGAAAGCGTGAGATAATCGAGCCCTACGTTGATGAGAAAGTCAAGGCGCGCACATATCTCTTTGACGATTCTATCCGCAATTAGATGTTGCGTGTGCGTGAGCGTAAGTCCGCCCATAAACTCTTTGAGATTTGCAACGGACATTTCGGTGAGTTCAAAGATATTCTTGCCGTCTATCGTAACCGCAAGCGCTTCGGGTTTCAGTCGTTTTCCGCCGCACTTGGAGCAAGGCACTTCTTTCATATATTTGGCAATCTCGTTTTTCACCATCTCGCTGTCGGTGTCGTTGTAGCGGCGCATAAGATTTTTTGCCACGCCTTCGTAACTTGCGTGATAGAAACCGCTGAACGTGCGCGAGTTGTATTCCATAGGGATACGATCTCCGTCGTTGCCGTAGAAAATGATGTCGAGAACGTTTTGCGGCAAATCTTTGAGCGGAGTATCCATAGAAAATCCGTATGCCTGCGAAAGCGCGCGGAATTGCATTTGAGACATGTGCCCGGCGTCCCAACCGCTGACCTTTATCGCACCGTCTTTGAGCGATTTATTCCAGTCGGTGACGAGCAGATTGACGTCTATTTCGTTGCGAAAACCAAGACCGCCGCACTCGGGGCATGCGCCGTACGGATTGTTGAACGAGAAAAGTCTCGGCGTGAGTTCTTCAAAAGACAACTCGCAATCGGGGCAAGCGTACTTTGTGGAGTAAAGCACTTCTTCTCCGTCAAAATCGGCAATCACAAGCCCTTCGGACAATTTTATCGCACTTTCGATTGCGTCCGAAATACGTCTTTGCGCGCCGTCCTTGACGACGATACGGTCGATGACGACGCTTATCGTGTGCTTAATGTTTTTGTCAAGCGTAATCTCTTCGTCCAGAGTGTAATTGACTCCGTCCACGCGCACACGCACGTATCCTGCGCGTTTAAGTTGTTCAATTTCCTTGCGGTATTCGCCCTTTCTGCCACGAACGATAGGTGCGAGAAGTTGAAGTTTCACGCCCGTGCGTTCCATGATTCTGTCGCATATCTGGTCAACCGTCTGACGCTCTATCTCTCTGCCGCATTTCGGACAATGGGGAGTGCCGACTCTCGCAAACAAAAGTCGTAAATAGTCGTATATTTCGGTGACTGTACCAACGGTTGAGCGCGGATTGTGCGAAGTGGTTTTTTGGTCTATTGAAACTGCGGGAGAAAGCCCTTCGATGTAGTCAACGTCGGGTTTTTGCATCTGCCCCAAAAACATGCGCGCGTAACTTGAAAGGCTCTCGACGTATCTTCTCTGTCCTTCAGCAAAGATAGTGTCGAAAGCAAGCGACGATTTGCCGCTTCCGGAAAGCCCCGTGAACACCACGAGTTTGTCGCGCGGTATCTCGACGTCGATGTTTTTGAGATTGTTTTCTCTTGCGCCTTTTACGAAAATCTTGTCCATATATCGTTCTTCTTTTTCGTTTTTCTCTATGTATTAAGTCTTTGTATTTTCCGTAGTTTGTTGCGTGTGTGCGCCCTATATTTTCCGCAAATCGTAATTCTTCTATGCGGACGACTGCAAGACTTAACTAAACTTTTTGATTTGTTTTTTAAGTTCGTTCATCTCGTCGCGAAGTGCAATCGCCTTTTCGAAATCAAGCCTTTCTGCCGCAACCGACATAAGCCCTTTGAGGCGTTCAACTTCCTTAATCATGTCTTTAACGCTCAAATTCTCTTTCTTAACTTCCTTTTTGGTGATTTCAAGAGAATTCTTTATCGTGCTGACAACGGTCTTAGGCACTATGCCGTGAGCCTTGTTGTACTCGTCCTGAATCTTTCTTCTGCGCATGGTTTCGTCATAGGCTCTTTGCATGCTTTGCGTCATCGTATCCGCATACATGACGACTCTGCCTTTGTCGTTTCTTGCCGCACGGCCGATAGTCTGAATGAGTGCCGATTCGCTTCTCAAAAAGCCTTCCTTGTCCGCGTCGAGAATCGCAACGAGTTGCACTTCGGGAAGGTCGAGACCTTCTCTTAAAAGGTTTATCCCCACAAGCACGTCAAAGACGCCCTCTCTGAGTCCGCGCACGATGTCGATACGTTCGAGCGTGTCTATATCCGAGTGCATATAGCGCACCTTTATGCCCACTTCTTTGAGATAATCGGTGAGATTTTCCGCCATCTTTTTGGTGAGCGTCGTGACAAGCACTCTGCCCTTATCTTTGACGACTTTGTTTATTTCTCCGATAAGGTCGTCGATTTGTCCTTCGATAGGCTTGATTTCTATCTCGGGGTCGAGAAGACCGGTCGGCCTTATGATTTGCTCCGCAACCAAATCCGCTCTGTCGAGTTCGTATTGTGCGGGCGTTGCCGACATACACACGATTTGGCGTATGCGTGCGTCGAATTCTTCAAATCTGAGCGGCCTGTTGTCGTACGCGGACGGAAGACGGAAACCGTATTCCACGAGATTGTCCTTTCTTGCTCTGTCGCCGTTGTACATTGCTCGTATTTGCGGAATTGTCATGTGGCTTTCGTCAATGAACGTGACAAAGTCTTTGCCGAAGAAGTCAAGAAGCGTGTACGGTGCTTGCCCCGGTTGTCTGCCATCGAAATAGCGCGAATAGTTCTCTATGCCGCTGCAATAGCCGACTTCTCTTATCATCTCCACATCGTAGTTGACTCTCTCGTCTATACGTTGTGCTTCGATGAGCTTGCCGCGTTCTTCAAAATACTTGACTCGCTCGGCTTTGTCGTGAAGAATACGCTTCAGAATCGCTTCTTTATCACCGCTGATGACGTATTGCGTGGCAGGGAAAATGAGCGTATGTTTGAGTTCGTTGAGCACTTTGCTCGTCGTGCCGTCTATCTCGCAAATGCGGTCAACCGTATCTCCGAACATCTCGACGCGCACCGCAACTTCGCTCGAAGTGGATGGAAAAATATCTATCGTATCTCCGCGCATTCTAAACGTAGAACGCACAAAGTCCACGTCTGCTCGCTTGTATTGAATGTCAACAAGACGTCTTGCAAGTTCGTCACGGTCTATTTCGTCACCTTCACGCAAAGATATTGCGCTCTCAAAATAGTCCGTCGGCGCGCCCAAACCGTATATGCACGACACGCTCGCAACCACTATCGTATCCTGTCTTTCGCAAAGGGAAGCGGTGGCGGAGTTTCGCAACTTGTCTATCTCTTCGTTGACGGCAAGGTCTTTTTCGATATAAGTGTCCGTGCGCGGAATGTAGGCTTCGGGCTGATAATAGTCGTAATAAGAAACGAAAAACTCAACCCTGTTCTTCGGAAAAAACTCTCGAAGTTCGTTGCAAAGTTGAGCGGCAAGCGTTTTGTTGTGCGCTATGACAAGCGTAGGTTTTTGGATTTGGGCAATAATATTTGCCATAGTAAAAGTTTTGCCCGAGCCGGTGACGCCAAGCAAAACTTCCGTGTTGAAACCGTCTTTCAATCCTTCGACGATTTTTTTTATAGCCTGCGGTTGATCCCCCGTAGGTTTGTACTTGCTGACAAGTTCAAATTCCATTATCCGCCTATGAGTTTTCCGACGAGATATCGTATGCCCACACCTATGAGCGCGGTCACGACGCTGAGCCCCAAAGTGAGCATTATTTTGAGTGCGAGATTAGACTTGAATGCATGCTCGACGCGTGCAAACTGCAAACCTTTTTTTTGCATATTGATGCAGTATACCAACTCGCCTTTCTTGTCAGAGCGTATCACGTCAAAATACTCGTCGATTTCGAGATTGCGCAACGTCTGATCGAGTTCGTCTTCTTCAAAGGGTATATCGAGCGGTATCTTTTCGAGAATATCGATAGGCGAAAGCAGGCAAGACCCGTTCTGTCTTTCCGCTTCCTGATACACGATTCTCATAACCGCCTTTTCCTTTTTCGTCAACACGTGTTGACGGTCGATTTGAACAGTTGCCATATCTCACCAAATATATCTTAAATCTTCAGTGTTTTCAATTTTCGACATTTAATAATGCGATTTCGCACCGATAAACGTCGTTTTACGCCATTATTACGAATTTTATGATAAGTGCCGTTATCGTCGCAACTATACCGCTGCCTATAAACGAACCGAGAAGTGCCTCAAAGAAAGTCACGCCTTTGTCTGCAACTTTTGCGGGCTTGTCATCACTGCTTTTTTTCTTGCCTTTCTTCTCTTTTTGCTCTTCCGCAGGCTGTTCCGGTACTACGACTTCCGCTTGTTGAAGTTTCGCTCTTTCGTCAATTCGCTTGATGACGAGAAGGCAATATTCGTCGGGTGTGAAGTACTTGACGGTGATGTATTCTCTGTCTTTCAGTTCGCGAATAATTGCGGACAATTGCACCTTTGTGAGCGCAATTTCTTTGGGCATTCTATCGATGATTTCATCGGCTTCCACAATCTTATACACGTCATTTTCACCCGCAATCGAGCGAATGACGTCATACACCGTTTGACATTCGAGATTGAGCATAACCGTCTCCTTATTGTTTCTAAAATAATAGCATATTATAATAAATATAGCAATATTTTTTTAAACTCTCAACGGAATTGTTGATTTTGAAATGTGATGAAAGAGTTGTCAAAAAGCATATCGTGCGGCACTTATACACACACTCTGCCCATTTAGAGCGTACTTATAAACGGAATGTGCGACTTCGAAGACGGAATTGGAGCCGCAAGGCGGCGACCGCATCGAGCGTCGGACTTGACGATTGTACGAGAATGCGTGGCGTTCTGTTGCGTAGTTGCCACGCAGGCGAAGTGGCATAATAAGAGAAATGGCGTTAGTTATGTCTCGACCGAGTGTTGTCCCCCGCTACGCGGTCACCGTGGGTTCCCTGCAAGGGGGAACGGTGATAGGGAAAACACCTGAGGAAAGGGGAAAGTTGCATTTAGGGTTTCAAACGCAAAACTTTTTTAGAGTGGTGGAAAAAATACCGGCGCGGTCCGGAAAGATGGGGCGTTCTATTTAGGATATTACATGTACACCCCTTGTAGAGCCGTGCACTTATAAAAAACTTATCGGGCGCAATTTTTTGTTGTTTCGTTTCCACGAGATCCTTCGCTTTGCTCAGGATGACAGCGTTTTTTGCAGTGCGCCCGTAACGACCACTCATTCAGAACGCACAAATCTACGTGATTTTGGGGCAAGCAGTGTCTGACGCAGTTAACGTTTCTATATAATGACAGCAATATTGAGATGAAGAACAAGGAAACACCCATCCGAAACAAAACCCAACGTACATTTAGTACGTGATTTTGGAGCGGATGGGTGTTGTAAGGAACGAAGTGACGGAATAGCGATTGTTACGCTTTGCGTCAATCGCGTCCAAAGTCAGTCGCTCAATAGCACAGTAAAAACAGCAACACTTCTATGATGACCGCGCCAAACGGATGAATAACAAGAAAGGCACTGTTTGAACCAAAACCCAACGTACTGAGCGTACGTGATTTTGGGGCAAGCAGTGCCTGACGAAGTTAGTCGCCGTTTGGCGCGGTCATCGGAAGGCGTTGTAAATGGAATTGATAGCCTTCTCATAATCAAACGTATCTACACCGACTATGATGTTGAGTTCGGATGAGCCTTGGTCTATCATGCGGATGTTGATGTTGTTGTCGGCAAGTGCGGAAAACAGGGTTGCGGCAGTGCCGAGACGAGAAGCCATGTTGTGTCCGACGGTTGCGATGAGCGAAAGTCCGCTATGTATCTCGATGTTGTCGGCGTTGATGGATTCTTGCAAAGAAGCAAGCACTTTTTGCATTTTGCCGGCGATGTATTCGTCACGAATGACGACGGAAAGCGTGTCGATACCGCTCGGAACGTGCTCGAAAGATATGCCTTCGAATTCGAGAACGGAAAGCACTTTTCTGCCAAAACCTATCTCGGAATTCATCATATCTTTTTCGACGTTGATGATTGTGAATCCTTTTTTGCCGGCGATACCCGTGATGACCTTTTTGTTTTTTGGCAGATTCTTTTCGGACACGATCATAGTGCCGGGATAAGACGGATTGAACGTATTTTTGATGTTTATGGGAATTCCTACGCTGCGGACGGGAAAAATCGACTCGGGATGAAGCACTTCCGCGCCCATATACGCAAGTTCGCGAAGTTCGCGATAACTGAGATAATCGATTATTTCGGGATCGTCGACTATACGCGGATCTGCGGTGAGAAAGCCGTCAACGTCCGTCCAGTTTTCATAAATATCCGCTCCGACGGCACGCGCAACGAGTGCGCCGGTTATGTCCGATCCGCCGCGCGAAAACGTGGTTATTTCACCGTTCTGATTCGTGCCGTAAAAACCCGGTATGACGGCATATTCGACGTTTTCGAGACGTTTTTTTATAAGGTCGAGCGAATAATGCATCTGCAATTTTTCGCCGTTGAATTTGATTATGTCGGCAGTGTCGACAAACTCGTATCCGAGTTTTTTTGAAAGCACGAGCGCAGAGAGATACTCTCCCCTTGACGCCGCATAGTCTGCGGTTTTGCTCGATTCGATGCCTAACTTGATCTTGTCGAGAACATCGTCGATTGCAACGTCGACGCCGAGACTTTCCACTATGTCTTCAAAGCGTTTTCTCACCGCTTTGAATGTCTCGTCACAGTTGCCTTTTTCAACGCACTCGGCATAGCAAGCGTACAAAGCGTCGGTGACTTTCACGTCCGTTTTGTTTCTCTTGCCCGGTGCGGACACGACGATATATCGTCTGTCGGGCTCTTGTTTTATTATGTCAACGACGCGCGATATAGTCTCGCCGTTCGCCATTGACGTTCCTCCGAATTTACAAACTTTCATATTTTGCCTTTTCGCCATTATATGTAATTGCAAAGAAAGCGTGACTCACTTTATGAGTTTTGCTTCGAAATAATATCTCTTTTCTTCCGCTTCGCCCATAGAGAACGCCTTTCTGCACAGCGTGCCGTTTTCAAGCACGTAGCCGAAGAGTTCTTCTTTCTTTATCTTTGGCATTACGATTGCCACACCGTCGTTTTCTTTTGCAACGCTTTGAAGATGTTCTATGCCGTGTATGTAGTCGACTTTGCACTCCGCGTGCGATTTGAGATAATCGTCGATTGCGCCTTGAATATCTCTGATTGCTTTTGCGCCGTTGTCGTCAACGGAGATTTCTCTCTCTCTGTCTTTTGAAAAGACTTTCACGGATTGCGTGCCGTGCAAATTGCTTGCAAGATACTCGCAAAAATCGTCGCCTGCGCCGAATACAAAACGGTGTATCGGCTCAAAAACTATGCCGTCATCGTGCAGGTTTTCAATCTCGCAAAGTGCAAATCTGGCAGGATGAACTGCCTTTTGTGCATCGGTTAACCCTTGTTTTATGCGATTCCAGTGTGCTTGCGCGGTTGCGAGAGAGTGGTTGCCGTCACCGACTGCAAAGATGAAGTCGTTGCTTTCCTGCCCGTAAAGATTTTGCACGGATTGATAGTATTTTTCAAACTCTTTTGCGACTTCGTTTGCGTCGATGCGGTATCCTTCGAGATGTCCGCCGCCCATATTCAAATCGAAATCGTAGATTTTTTCTAGTCCTTCTCTTCTTGCCCAAAGCCCTTCTACGACGC
>ULXL01021261.1_pt1 | contig 50227 bp, 38 predicted proteins | sample 1961241 | NCBI WGS metagenome assembly ULXL01 (sample SAMEA4835837, study PRJEB28245) | human gut metagenome | biome: gut microbiome; material: fecal sample | place: Denmark | collected 2008
ACGAAGGCAATATAAAGGCTGGAGAGCCTGTGTCGCCGCTGAAGGAGCTTGGAAGGACGCGCAAAAAGGGATCAAAGATAACCTTTTTGCCGGACATAGACGTATTTGATACTATAGAAGTAAACTTTGACATGGTATCGAAACGTTTGCGCGAGTTGGCATATTTAAATGGGGGTGTTACCTTTACCCTTGAGGACAACAGGTCGAAAGGCGAAAACAGGAGCCGAGAGTTCCATTATAAGGGTGGGATAAGGGATTTTGTCAAAGAGCTTAATTTGGACAAAACACGCATATACGATGATCCGATTTATGTCCGCGGCACTAAAGACGGCATCATCGTGGAAATGGCAATGCAGCATAATGACGGATATGCTGAGAATCTTTTTTCCTACGTTAACAATATCCCTACTACTGAAGGCGGAACGCATGAGTCCGGATTTAAATCCGCATTGACAAAATCAATGAACGATTATTGCCGAAGGATTAACCTGATTAAAGAAAAGGACCAGCAGCTCTCGGGAGACGACTTCAGAGAAGGCATGGTTGCCGTTCTATCCATTAAGATGCAGAATATTCAGTTTGAAGGTCAGACGAAGACGAGGCTTGGCAATACCGAGGCCAGATCCGCAGTCGACTCAATAATACTTGAAGGGCTTACAAACTATTTTGAGGATTTGAAAAATGCTGAAGTCCCAAATAAAATTGCCGACAAGGCAATAAAGGCCGCCAAGGTCAAGGAGGCCGCCCGCAAGGCCAAGAGCATGGCAAGGGAAAGGAATAAGCTTGAAAACGCTCCGCTGGTAGGAAAGCTGTCCAGCTGCACAGGCCGCAATCCTCTGGAGAACGAGTTGTTCATCGTTGAAGGGGATTCGGCCGGCGGCAGCGCGAAGCAGGGAAGGGACAGACGGTTTCAGGCCATACTGCCGCTTCGTGGAAAGCCGCTGAACGCTGAAAAAAAACGTATAGATCAGGTGCTTGCAAACGCTGAATTCAGATCAATTATAACGGCTTTGGGCACCGGTATCGGCTCTGATTTTTCACTAAGCGGCTTAAAATACGACAGAGTGATTATTTTATCGGACGCAGACCAGGATGGCGCCCATATACGCGCGATACTTCTTACTTTTTTTTATCGCTACATGAAGGAGCTTATAATAGACGGGCATGTTTATATAGGCCTTCCCCCACTGTATAAGGTTCAGAAGGGAACTTACATAGAATATGCATATTCCGATGACGAGCTTGCAAGCGTTACAAAAGGACTGAGGGGGTATACGCTTCAAAGGTATAAAGGGCTTGGAGAGATGAACCCTGAGCAGCTGTGGGAGACAACCATGGACCCAAGCAGGCGAACCCTTATCAGGGTCAGCATTGAGGACGCGGCGGATGTGGAAAGGATGGTAACGGTTTTGATGGGAGACGATGTAGCTCCAAGAAAAGAATATATCACCGAGTACGCGAACTTTAACAGGCAGGATTCATTCGAGGCACGCATAGAGAAGAGTGGTGTAAGCAATGGCTAATAAAAAGAAGAGCATTCCTCCCAAGGAGGGAGAAAGGGTAATATTGCGAGGAATGGAAGAGGTAATGCACTCGTCCATGATACCATATGCGGAACATGTAATCATGGAGCGTGCACTGCCACGAGTAGAGGACGGGCTGAAGCCAGTACAGCGCAGGATATTATATACTATGCTGGAACTTGGCTTAACTCCTGACAAGCCGTTTCGAAAGAGCGCGCGTATAGTGGGCGATTGTTTGGGTAAGTATCATCCCCATGGCGATTCATCAGTTTATGATGCCATGGTCAGGATGGCCCAGAGCTTTAATATGAGTACGCCGTTAGTAAACGGTCACGGGAACTTCGGTTCGGTAGACGGGGACAGCGCTGCAGCCATGAGGTATACAGAGGCCAGGATGACTGAGGCGGCCATGGAGCTGCTGCGGGATATTGATAAGGATACGGTTAAGTTTGGCCTTAACTTCGACGATACCCTTAAGGAGCCGGAGGTGCTTCCCGGCAGGTTTCCAAACCTGCTTGTGAACGGCTCGTCAGGAATAGCTGTGGGACTGGCCACCAACATACCTCCGCATAACCTCGTTGAAGGCATCGATGCGGTGATAGCCCAGCTGGACGACCCGGAAATAACAGTTGACGAGCTTATGGCCCACATACCCTGCCCCGACTTTCCAACAGGGGGGTTTTTGCTGCGTTCGCAGGAGATAAGGAACGCGTATTCTACAGGAAGGGGAAAGCTGACCCTTCGAGCCAGGACAAGCATTGAAGAGCAGAAAAACGGAAGAAAGCTGATAGCAATAACCGAACTGCCCTATCAGACCAATAAGGCGCGCTTGCTTGAAGATATTTTGAAGCTTAGCCAGACAAAAAAAGAATTGTTCTCGGGGATATCGGATATACGGGATGAATCGGACAGAACCGGCATGAGGGCGGTAATAGAGGTAAAAAAGGAAGCCGACGCTGAAAGAATACTGCAATACCTTTTTAAATACTCGGATCTTCAAACGACGTTTGGAGTAAATATGGTGGCAATCGTTGAGGGAAAGCCTCAGCAGATAGGCTTGAAAGAGTTGATTGAGCATTACATACTTCATCAACGCGACGTCGTAACAAGGCGAACAAGCTATGAACTTGACAACGCTAAAAAGCGCGAACATATCCTAAGCGGCTTGATGATAGCCATTGATAATATTGACGAGGTTATAGCCATCATCAGGGCGTCAAAGACGCCAAAGGCCGCGAGGGATTCGCTGATGAAAAGGTTTGAGCTTTCGGAGCCGCAGGCTCAGGCTATACTCGATCTCCGCCTTCAGAGGCTTACTAACCTGGAGATGACGTCTATAAAAAAGGAGTACAGGGAGATAACTAAACTCATTGAAAGGCTTAGCTGTATATTAGCCTCACCAAAAAAATTAAACGGAGTTATACGGGATGAACTTACTGAGATAAAGGGCAGGTTTGCAGCGCCGCGCCGTACAAAGCTGCTTGACGAGCAACCCGTTATTGATATACCCGTTATAGACTTGAAAGCTCCGGAACCCGTTGTGATATCGGTGCTGCGTGATGAAAAGCTTAGAAGGATACCAAAGCGGTTATTTAATGCGGAGCAGACTGCTGCTGAAAAGCCAATGTATGTTTTTGATACGTATACAGACAAGCGTATAAGGCTGTTTACCAATACGGGCTATTGTATGTCGCTGTGCATTGAGGACATACCCGAATCCAAACCCAATTCGCGTCCGGTAAGCCTTGCTTCGCTAATACCTACGGAAAATGGCGAAAGGGTTGTATCAGCATTTGTTGGGGACACTGATGGCCTGCTATTCTTTTATACTAAAAATGGAATGGCAAAGGCCACGAAAGCTTCCGAGTTTAAAACAAAACAAAAGCGCATTGTAGCGATAACGCTAAAGGATAACGATACGCTACTTGGCGTAGAACCTGAAAGCGGAGATTCAATTATAATGATTACAAGAAACGGCATGAGCATACGTTATCCCATATCGGCGATAGCCCCGACAGGACGCTCCGCGGCAGGCGTTAAGGGCATAAAACTTGATCAGGAGGACGCTGTAATCTTTGCATGCCAGTCACAGGATGCAGGGGAGATACTGGTCATAAGCGACAGAGGATATATGAAGAGGAGCTTTATATTCGATTATGATCTGCAGAACAGGCATGGCAAGGGCTTGAAAACGTTTGACTTCAAACGCAATAATTCTAATGGCAGCGAGGTGGCGGCGGCATTCTATGTAAGAGAGCCGTTTGATGTTGCTATTAAAAAGCTGCACGGGGAGGAAATTATAATCAATACCGATAATGTGCCAATAGAGCCTAGGGCGAGCAAAGGGACACCGATGGTATTTACAGTACTTGACGATGTGATTGTGGAAGCCCATAGAAGAACTTGAACCATATATTCAATGATTATTTGTACAAAACAGGGGCATATATGCCTCTACCAGGCCTGCAAAGAACCTCATCAGCGCAAAGCGCAGACGAGGTTCTTTGTATTAGGAAGAGAAAAACAAGCTTTGCAGTGAAGAATAAACGGTGCTTCCACTTGTGTATTGCGAGTTTTTGGGGGCTCATGGCAGCATATTTGAGCGTAACACAGATGGTTACTGCTCAGGCTGTAAAAAAGCCCCGCTAGCGAGGGACTTTTTTGACAACCTGAAGGGGTATATATGCCCCTGTTTGCATAAGGAACCGATTTTAGGAATATTCTTTAAGGTCAATACGATGGGGGAGAGAAATACGCATATGATGGAAAATAACCGTATACACATCGAAGGAACGGTGGAAAGCGTTCCTGAATATAGTCACCACCTGTATGGCGAGGCCTTTTATACACTAAGGCTTTCTGTTGGACGGCTTAGCGGAGTGAAGGATATACTGCCAGTTACGATCTCTGACAGGCTCCTTCCCAAGATTGATATCGGCGACGGACTATCTATAAATGGTCAGCTCCGCTCTTACAATAAGCAATCCGATGGAGCCAGCCGGCTGATAATAACGGCATTTGCCAGGTATGCCGAGAGGACAGAGGAAATAAAGCCGCACAACGAGGTCGTTTTGAATGGATTCATATGCAAGCCGGTAATATATAGAACTACGCCTTTTGAGCGGGAAATAGCCGATATATTAATAGCGGTAAACAGGGCGTATAACAAATCCGATTATCTGCCGTGCATAGCCTGGGGAAGAAACGCGAGATATGCCGGAACCTTAAATGTTGGAGACGCAATACTGTTAAATGGAAGACTTCAAAGCCGTGAATATCAAAAAAGGTTACCAAATGGAGAAATACTGACCAGGACGGCTTATGAGGTGTCAGCTTCAACTCTTGAACCTGTGGACGCAGCTTTCCGCTTATGATAAAATACATATAAGTGTATTTTATTATGGAGGTATTTTATGCGAATATGCAGGGTTATGGCAGATACTGAGAGCTTCTATGGCGTAATTGATGGAAATAGGGTTTACCGTTTAAAGGGGATTCCGTTTGATAGAATTGATTATACGGGACTGGAATATGACCTTGATACAGTTAAGCTGCTTGCCCCCTGTCAGCCGTCAAAAGTTGTAGCTGTAGGAAAGAATTATGCGGCGCACGCGGATGAGATGGGCGAGGGCAGGCCAAAAGAGCCTCTGCTGTTTTTAAAGCCTAGCACGAGCGTTATTGGGCCAAACGAGCGTATTGTGTATCCGAGTATCAGCAAAAGGCTGGATTATGAGGGCGAGCTGGGCGTTGTTATCGGCAGAAAATGCAGAAACATAAAGCCGGGCCATGCGCGGGAATACATCTTTGGGTATACATGTCTTAACGACGTTACAGCAAGGGATATACAAAAAAGCGACCCCCAATGGACGAGGGGCAAGGGATTTGATACTTTTTGCCCGATCGGGCCTCATATTGAAACAGAGCTGGATGCTTCGCGACTAAGCATTGTTACGCGTTTAAATGGGGAGGTGCGGCAGAAATCGACCACCGATATGATGACATATAACATCGATGAACTGATCTGTTATATAGCTGAGGTTATGACGCTTCTCCCAGGTGATATAGTAGCGACTGGCACGCCGGAAGGAATAGGGAGCATGGAGGAAGGCGACCTGGTGGAAGTTGAAATAGAGGGCATAGGCGTGTTGGAAAACACTGTCGTGAGGGATTGATGGACGGATTGACTTTGGCGGCCGCGGTAAGCGAATTGGGTGTGCTTATTGACGGCAAGATAGATAGGATTCAACAGCCTGGAAGGGACGAGCTGATTATTACTGTGCGTTCATACGGCTCCGCTTACAGGCTGCTGTTATCATCCTCCGCGGAAAATAGCCGTGTTCAGCTTACAAGCCAGCGGCCGGAAAATCCGGCCGAACCCCCAATGTTTTGCATGCTGTTGAGGAAACATCTGACGGGGGGAAGAATATTGTCGGTCGATCAACCGAATTTTGATAGAATTGTTGTTTTTCGCGTTTCCACATACAATGATTTGGGCGACTCGGCAGTCTATAAGATAGTATGTGAAGTTATGGGGAAGCATTCGAATATAATGCTGGTCAACGAAAAGGGCACTATACTTGATTCTATTAAGCGTGTTGACCTCTCCATGTCAGCCGTGCGTCCAATAATGCCAGGAGTGGTATACAGCATTCCAAAAACCCAGGAAAAGCTTGATCCGCGGCACGCTGCATACAATGATTTTATGGCTGCGGTGGAAGCTGAGGGCAGGCTGGATAAAAAGCTTAGCGGGTCATTTTACGGCCTATCGCCGGATATGGCAAAGCTGCTTTCAAACTATATAGGCGTTTCAAAAGACCGCTGCGAAATGCTCGAAGATACCGAGAAGCACAGACTTTGCTCTGGGCTGGTCGGCTTCTATGCTGATGTAAATGCGGGTAAGTTCACTCCGGCGGCTGTTTGCGGACCTGGCGGCGCTGTAAAGGCCGTTTATCCGTTCCCGCCTTCACATTTAGAAACGGTAGACTACCCAAGCGTATGGGAAGCTCTGGACTCGATGTATTCCAACAGAGACGTTGCTGACAGGTTGAGACAGCGTTATTTGTCGCTGCAAAAGCTGATTCAAAACGCTATCGCACGTTGTGAACGAAAGCTTAACATGTTATCAGAGGAATGCCCCTCAGAGGATGAGCTAGAGCGTATGAGGCTGAACGGTGAACTGATAACGGCAAACTTATACCGAATTAACAAGGGGATGACCGAGTTTGTTGCCGAAAATTATTACTGTGACCCGCCAAGCAAAACTATTATTACGCTAGATCCTAAACTTTCGCCATCCGAGAACGCTCAGCTATATTACAAACGCTACAGGAAGGGTCAGAGAGCCAGAGAGAAGAGCTGTGAGCAGATGAGGGAAACATCGCATGAGTTGGCTTATCTGGAAGGCCAGTTGGATAACCTTGCCAAGTGCGAGGTACAATCCGATATCGAAGAGATAAGGGAGGAGATGGTAGCGCTAAGATATATCCGCAAGTCATCGGTAAAGAAATCAAGAAAGGTTAAGCCCACAGTTTCAAATCCGATGCGGTTCGTATCATCCGACGGCATAGAGCTCATGGTTGGCAAAAATAATCGCCAAAACGATATGCTTACCCTAAAAATGGCAAGACCTAACGACTGGTGGTTTCACGCAAAGGATATTCCAGGATCCCATGTTGTAGCGCAGCATACCGGCGAACTGCCAAGGCAGACACTGTTTGAGGCTGCACTCTTAGCCTCCTATTACAGCCGTTCAAGAACTGGCGAAAACGTACCCGTTGACTATACCCTCAAAAGATTTGTAAAAAAGCCTGCCGGAGCCAAACCTGGAATGGTAATATATACAGACCAAAAAACAATATATGTCACACCTGATGAACAAACCGTTTTAAAGTTATTGGATAACGCAAAAAATAGTTAGTTATTTGTGCTTAACCAGCTTATTGACTAACATTTGCATATAAATTATACTAAATATATGCATTATGTAATACCAATATGGTAACAAATGCTGGACGCTAACCATACTTGATACGAAATACGAAGCGGAGGAATATTGATATTGAATTTATTATGAAAGGAGCGAATATATGAACAAAAATTTAAAAGGAAAAATTAAAGAATCGCTCTCATCTGTATTACCTATAACTGTAATAGTGCTTATATTGAGCATTACCGTTTCGCCGATGCCTATAGGAACGCTTGTGTTGTTTATGGCGGGGGCCGCGCTGTTGATAGTGGGTATGGGATTTTTCACATTAGGCGCCGACATGTCGATGCTGCCCTTTGGCGAGGGCGCTGGAGAACAAATAACTAAAATAGGCAAGTTGGGCATAATCCTTCCGATATGCTTTTTGATCGGGTTTATAATAACCATCGCCGAGCCGGATCTGTCGGTTCTGGCTACACAGGTTCCATCAATTCCAAACGCAGTAATAATAATAACCGTAGCCGCCGGCGTAGGTATATTTCTGATAATGGCAATGCTCAGGATACTGTTTAGAATTCCCCTTAAATATGTACTTTTGGCTTTATATGTATTTACCTTCATTTTTTCAGTATTTATTCCAAAGTCGTTTTTAGCTGTAGCGTTTGATTCCGGAGGTGTTACGACAGGACCGATTACAGTTCCCTTTATCATGGCGCTGGGAATAGGCATGTCGTTGGTGCGAAGCGATAGGGATTCTCAGGATGATAGCTTTGGACTTGTTTCCATATGCAGCATTGGGCCGATTTTGGCAGTTATGCTTCTAGGAATTTTCTATACGCCGAGCGGAGCTTCATACTCCGCTATTTCGGTTCCTTTGGTCGAAACCACCTCTGACGTTGCAGCGGCATTTACCACGGGAATTCCCATGTATTTAAAAGAAGTCGCGCTTGCATTGCTTCCCATTATGGTCATGTTTGCGATTTTCCAGCTAATTACCGGCATGTTTAAAAAACGCCCGTTAAAACGCATTGGCATAGGAGTGATCTATACCTATATAGGACTTGTATTGTTTCTAACGGGTGTAAACGTCGGATTTATGCCGGCTGGCCATTATATAGGCACCCTTATTGGGAGCCTGGACTATAACTGGATTCTGATACCGCTTGGCATGGTTATAGGTTACTTTATCGTAAAGGCGGAGCCTGCCGTACATGTTCTTAACAAGCAGGTTGCCGAGATATCAAACGGAGCGGTATCATCAAAGGCTATGCAGCGGAGCCTGTCAATAGGTGTTGCGATATCGGTGGGGATTGCCATGCTGAGGGTAGTTACATCAATTTCAATACTTTGGTTTTTGATACCCGGTTACCTGATCGCGATCATCCTATCCTTTATCGTACCGAATATTTTTGTTGGGATAGCGTTTGACTCGGGCGGAGTGACCAGCGGCCCCATGACGGCCGCCTTCATACTGCCGCTGGCTATGGGCGCGTGTGAAGCGCTTGGGGGCAATATTTTGCTTGACGCGTTCGGCGCCGTGGCGATGGTGGCCATGACTCCCCTCATAACGGTACAGATTATGGGGCTTGCCAGCAAACGGAAAATGGCCCGCATACAGCTTGTGAGCAATATTCCAGATGATGATATCATAGATTATGAGGAGGTAATGGTTAATGCATAATTACCATGAAGACGCTTTAAAGCTTCTCATAACAATAGTTGACAGGGGCAAGGGGGAGAGGATCGCCGAAATCGCCGATATAAGGTTGTTTCACATAAGCCTTATGTGCCTGGGTCATGGGACGGCCGATTCTGAAATAATGGATCTTCTTGGATTGGGCAGCACTGATAAGGATGTTTTGCTCACCCTGACGCCATACTCGCATATACCTCAAATCCTGGCCGATATCTCGGATAAGATGCAGTTGAAAAAGCCTGGTAAAGGCATTGCCTTTATACTGCCGCTGTCAGGAATAAATAAGCTGACCTCCGACGTACTCTTGCACGATAACCCTGAGATAGAAAGTGAAGTGAAAAAAATGGAAGACGATGTGAAATACCAGCTAATAATCGCGGCCTTAAACCCAGGATATTCCGAACAGGTTATGGATGCAGCGAAAGCAAGCGGGGCAACTGGCGGAACGGTATTAAACGCCCGTGGAGTTAGGCTGGAGGGCTTTAAGCGGTTTTTAGGCATCTCTCTACAGGATAAGAAGGAGTTGCTTATAATCTTGGCCCCTGCCGCCGTACGTACGGCGATAATGAAAGCAATAAGCGAAAAATTTGGACTTAAAACCGATTGCAAGGCAATAGTAATGTCTTTACCGGTGGATGGCATAGCCGGTATTGGATAAAAAAATCAAAAGTGCCGCCCCTAGTACCGGCACTTTTGATTTTTTATTTCCAGAAAACCTTCACCTTATGATTCTTACCATCATCAATGAGAAGTATTTTTTCGGTCCTTTGGCCATCCATCTCCATAGCGTATTTTGAGGCTTTTTCAGCGGTAATTTCATATAGGCTTTTTCCAAACCTGTATTTTATTTCGAATTTTTCATATGGAACGCATGGTTTTAAGTATAGTTCGTTTCCGACTTTTTTTAAGCCAAGCATATATTCAAGGCCGGCTTGATACATCCAGCTGGCGGCTCCAGTATACCAGGTCCATCCTGATCTGCCGGCGTTTCTCCCTACGCTGTATATATCCCCAGCCGCCACATAGGGTTCGGCCTTATACTTATTAGCCAGCGTTTCCTGACTGGTATGGTCTATTGGATTTAGCGTTTTAAACAGCTTCATCGCGCGGTCGGGCTGAGTTAGCATACAGGCTGCTATCACCGCCCACGCTCCCGCATGGGTGTATTGCCCTCCGTTTTCACGAACGCCTGGCAGATAGGACTGAATATAACCCATATCCCTTTCAGGAGCATTAAAAGGAGGGGATAGTAGCTTTATAACGCCATTTTCCTCATCTACCAGCAGGCTATCCAATGATTCCATAGCTTCCGCGCCATGAGCGGCCTTGTTAAACACGGACCAGGACTGCGAAATGCAATCAATAGAACACTGCTCGTTTTCATGGGAGCCAAGCGGCGTACCGTCAAAAAGGAACGCCCTTTTGTACCATGAGCCATCCCAACCGTGCGCTTCAATGGCTGACCTCAGATTACCGGCATACCCGGTGAACTCGGCAGCGGTTTCAGAATCCCGTTTACAACTGCATAGAGGGATAAATCGTTCAAGTATATATAGCAAAAACCAGCCAAGCCACACGCTCTCACCGCCGTTTTCACCAACAAGATCCATTCCGTCGTTCCAATCCCCACCTTCCATGAGGGGAAGCCCATGTTCACCCGTTCTCATGGAGCGCCTAATGGCACGAAGGCAGTGATCATATAGAGTACCTGAGATATCAGATACTATTACGGGATCCATAAACCGTTCGGTTTTTCCATCTTCAATCGGAACATCCGCAAGATACGGCGCCACTTCGTCTAATATTGCCATATCATTGGTTACCTCAAGATATTTAAGCAAGGAATACGGCAGGAACAACCTATCGTCGCTGAACATTGTTCTTATTCCAGCGCCTCCTTCATGCCACCAGTGCAATACATCGCCAGCTTCAAACTGTTTTGAAGCACACAATAGTATATGTTCACGGGCTATCTCAGGCTCCGTCATAAGCAGCGCCAGAGTATCCTGCAGCTGATCCCTAAAGCCGAAAGCCCCGCTGCATTGATAATAGCCGGTGCGTCCCATCAGGCGGCTGGAAAGCACCTGATACAGCAAATGCCCGTTCATTATAAGGTCAAAAGCGGGATCGCCCGTCTTTACCTCTATATGCCCTAGCCGCAGGCTCCAACTGCGCTTTACGGCGTTTAGGCGTGATTGTACATAGGAAGGAACGGATTCCTTTACGGCTTTATGTATATTTTCCTCCGTATCCTGCCCAAGCATTAGGATTAATTCCCTGCTCTCACCCGCTTCAAGCGTAATACGGGTTCTGAGCGCTGAAAAACCTCCCAATCCCAGTCCGCATTTCTTATTCAGCGCTTCCTTATGCCATCCGGCGTTTAAAATAAAGCTTCTGTCCGAGGAATATTCCGCATCGCTGTTAGGCATTGCAATATAGGCAAATTCATTTCCATCCCCGTCTTGTCTGAGGTTTGAGGCCACAAGGACGCCGTTTCTATATTCGGTTAATATGGCCTCCGGGTGCTGTATAGCGCCCAGCACCCATTCAGCGCCATAAAGAATATCTATATTTCTTCGGCGCATCATCGGGTTGGCCAGCTCTATGACGGTGTATTTTACAGGCTTGTTATGGTCTACAAATACCGTCATATTCTGTCTGAGTTCCAATGTTGAGGAACCATATACGGTATATCCGAAACCATACCTAACGGTGCATTCCGAATCCCGTTGAAGGGGACCGGCCGTTATAGTCCATGATTCGCCCGTATCTGCGTCTGTCAATATTACGAATTCTCCCTTGCGGTCGGACACAGGATCGTTTGCCCAGGGCGTAAGCTTATTTTCCCTGCTGTTTTTATTCCACGTGAAGCCTCCTCCGCTTTCAGTAACGAGCGTGCCAAATCGATCATTGGTCATTATGTTTGACCAAGGGAGGGGGGTAGTTGCGCCGGGTTTAAGCCTGATTACATATTCCCCGCGGTCAGCGTCAAATCCTCCATAGCCGTTATAAAACAGCAGTTCCGCGTCAGATGTAGTAAATGCGGCGCGGGACTGGCCAAGCTGTAAATAGCGCCTGTCCGGTATATCATCATGGCGTTGTGGCGTTAGCTGAACCTTCATGCTCTTTCCTGCGTCGATAACAAACGTGGCCACGCCGGAAAGCAAGAACAGCTCGTTTTCATCCAGATCATATTCATGGATAAGGAAAACATTTCTAGTACCATAGCCAGCCAGCATTTCCGTAAGCCGTTCTCTGAGCTCATTTTTATACTCATTAGGGTATTTGCCAAGAAGAACTATATCAGCCTGACAGTTTTTAATATCCATATAGTCGCTTAGTTTCAGCAGGGCCTTAACGGTGCGGATTTGAGCCGTATTTCGGACCTTAACTAGCAATATCGGCTTGTCGCCCGATATACCAAGCCTCCAAAGACCCTTAATGCCCAAGCCGCTGTTTCCATGGTGTTCCCGTTCCGTTGAGTGACGAATAAACAGCCTGGAGATTATGCTCTCATACATATCCACCATCTTCATGTCGATGCCGGCCATGCGGTATGCGCTGGCGGCATGGGACCATGCTAGATCGAACAGCCGGGGAATCGAGTTCGTAAGTTCATGCAGGTCGCTGATAGCCTGTTCACGGTTGGATGCATAACCCATTATCAACTCAATCACCGCGCTCTCTCCAGGGTTTAATAGGAATGACATCCTGCCGCAGGCCGCAGGTTCAATAGGGGATTCTACATTTTGATTTGGCAGCATAGGCCTACGCATCGCGTCGGCGTAATCAGCCCCGCGCCCGGGCATTATAAGCCTATCGGAGCAGTATCTGGTTTTTGCGGGACCGATCAGTGAAAAATATAGCCAATGCTCGGGCTTTTGAGGGCGGGGCCTTCTATTGAATAGGAGAATGTCGTCTTCTAAGCGCGCATCGACCGTTAATCTTACAAAAGCGGGGTGCGAAGCATCCTCCGCTTGCTCGGCAAGGCATACTTCCATAAATGCGCCGACTTCCAGCTCCTTTTGCCTATCACCGTGGTTAACTATTGTCATACGCCTAATTTCGCCATTAAAATCAGGCGCGACACAAATCTCGACCGCCGCCGACAGATCTTCATTATTTGAAGAAAATGCCGCCTTATGCGGTTCATAAACCGTACAATAGTTTGAGGCAGCGCCATTGACAGGCAGGAGCGCGGGCGACCAGACCGAAGCTCCATCCCTAATAAGAAAGTGTACTCCTGAATCAGAGCGAAGCGGATCATTGCGCCAACGGTTAAGCATGATATCATTGCATTTTGAAAAGCCCATACCATTTTCCGCCAGAAGTACACTATAGTTTCCGTTTGACAGCACCTGGGTCTTTGGGTCAATATGGTTTGGCGATATTTGGCGAACAGAGGTTGATTCATCATTCCTTTTATTTCTTTTGCGATAGACTGCGCTCTCGAATGTTTTAAGCACTACAGACATCTTGGGGCGCTTTTCTTCTAACAGCAGTTCGGCCGCCTTTACCTCCGGGACGCCCATGAAGCGTCTTTTCAATATATTGTCGTTTACGACATTATTGAATGAGCATAGGCTCATTCCCTGGTGGTGAGCCATATAGCTCTTTACTATCTCATACTTTCGGTTTTTTCTAAGCCGCGCATTAGTAAAATCCAATGCTTCGTAACAGCCGAATTCACCCAAGGCGCCCAGCTTTATTAAATCATATATGTTTTTTAAGGCCGCTTGGGGATCGGTTAGCAGCGCAAGCATTGTGGCATAAGGTGCTATGACGCATTCGGGTTCGCGCGTCGGAGATAACCCAAGCTTTGGGATTCCAAAAGCACGGTATTGATAGAACATGCTTCTGTCAAACGCGTAGTATCCTGATTCGGATATTCCCCATGGAATCTTTCCTTTTGTATGCTTTATCTGAGTATTTACGACATTTGAGCAGGTTTCCCCTAAAAGCGTGCCCTTTATAGTTCCTGTAAATATTACGGGCATTAGGTATTCAAACATTGTTCCGCTCCAGGATATAAGCGCCCGTCCGCCCTCAGCGCCAACCAGAAGCCTTCCCAGTTTAAACCAGTATTCCTTTTTTATTTGGCCTAGCGCTATTGCGACAAAGCCGCTTAACCTGGCTTCTGAGGCAAGAAGGTCATATCTTGAGGGCGATAGCTTTCCGTCATAAAAATCATAACCGATATGCATGAGCTTGCGCTGCTTATCGCATAACGCGGTAAAATCGGTTTCCCTGGCAAGCTTAAAACATCTTTTCGATATTAAATTAGCCCTGGGCGACTCCAATTCAGACATCGCCTTTCCAAGCGTAAGAAAGCAGGCGACAAGATTGCCGCTGTCAACCGTAGACACATATTTAGGCTCGATTATACTCAGAGTGCGTATGTTATACCAGTTGTAAAGGTGACCATGCCACTTGTCCATTCTCTCTATTGTGTTCAGCATATTTTCAAGCCTGGTGCACATGTCGGCTTCATCAATAAGCTTCATGTCAAATGCGCTTAGCACAGCCATAAGCCCCATGCCAATATTGGTGGGAGACGTATTCCTGACCAACGGCTTGGCAGGGGATTCCTGATAGTTGTCGGGCGGGAGGTAGTTGTTTTCTACAGTACAGAATTCGTCAAAATAGCGCCACGTACACCGTGCCAGCTTTATCAACTCATCGACGTCCCCGTCGCTTAAAGGCTTTTTATCATATGCCTTATCCAATTTGCATACCATTAATGGGGAAAGAAGCCAGGTCAATCCAAACAGCAAACATAGGGGAGACGCACCTGGCAAAAATGCTGCAAGCACGGCTAAAAATCCAACTATCGGGCACGATGCCATTCGGCTGTAATAACCGGTTATATTTCCTTTGCGTCTTGACTCAGTATCCGCCGCCGTCTGCCATTCGAGCATCCTTTTATGCGATATGAACATCCTGTACAGGCTTCTTATTATCGCGTCTATGCTGATATATGCGCAAAATGGAAGTATTGTCAGGTTTATCAGCGGTTTTAGCCAGGAACGTACACGGTCCTTAAGCATGCCAGAAAAGTCTCGTTCCACGCTGTTGGTTATAAAATCCGCAATGATGCCAACAAGGTCCGAAACCATATCAAAAAGCAATGCGGCAAGGCTTAATATCACAACCCACCACTTTGAAAAGATTAGTCCAAGTCCAAGCGAAACCAATAAATACGGAAGCATAAGGCTGCGGGATAGATTATCCGCCATCTTATACCGCGATGTAGTGTCCAAAGGGTTCTTTACCTTGGAGCCGGCGGCATCCCTGGTGCTTTTAAACATAAAGGGTAGCAGCTGCCAGTCCCCGCGAATCCATCGATGCTGTCTCTTCCACCACGAGAGCAAAGTGGATGGTTCTGAGTCGTATAGAATAACATCATTTAAAAATCCGGCCCGCATAAAGCACCCTTCGAGGAGGTCATGGCTCAATACAGTATTATCAGGTATTATATAGTCAAGGGTATCTTTAAATACGGAGATATTAAATATGCCCTTTCCGCCGAATATACCGGTTCCGAATATATCCTGTGAAAAGTTGGATACACCGGACGTATAAGCGGATACGCCGCAATCGGCTGACCATATCGATGAAAATGGCGTTTTAACCGCGCTTTTCGCGGTGGTTTCCATACGTGGCGCCATAACTCCATATCCGTCGACAACCACCATATCTTCGCTGATCACCGGAGCGTTCAATGGATGGGCGGCAGCTCCGATCAGCTCCTTTAAAGTTTCCATCGGCAGGGAAGTATCAGCGTCAAGGGTTAGGCAATATTGTATTTTATCCGGAAGCTCAGGTATCATAAGTTTAAAGCTGCCTGTATCACCCGTGCATAACAATCGGACAAGCTCAACTATCGCGCCGCGCTTGCGTTCGTAACCCATCCAGATACCGTCAGCGGAGTTCATCGTTCTCGAACGGTGCATACAGTAAAATATGGGGATTTCAGCCGGATATTTGGAATTTAGGCCCTCTATAAGGCTGCGCGCTTTTTCCAGTATGGCTTCCTCCTCAGGAGTAATCTCCTGGCGACTGTCGGGGAAATCGCTTAAAAGCGCAAAATAGCAGTTATCCAGAGGATTTGCCAGAAAGTGCGTTTCAAGCTTTTCTATAGCCGATTTCAAACTGCTTTCATTGGTAATAAGGGTTGGTACGGCAATAAGCGTTCTGTTAGCTTCGCCAATTCCGCATTCCATTGAAAGGCGGGGGATAGCCTTAGGCTTTACAAACTTTGTAGAAAGTCTGCCAACGATAAGCATGGCAATATATATTGCGGGAGAGAGCGCGAATAAGAGCGAAACGATATCCTCCGTATAAGCAAGCATCAGGAGGATTGCAGCAATAAATACTTGAACAGCCGTTATTAAAATCAGTTTTTGCGTATTCTTCAGCCTATGGTGTTTAACATCGGGACGAATACTCCTATATAGATTTTCTTCCCCTGGATAGCCTGGAAGCAGATAATACCCCACATGGGAGGCCTTGCCATCGCCCTTGGAGGCAAGGTCTAGCGCCCGTCTTGCAATCGCCGCTTCGGCGGCCTCCAGTTTATCAGCAATCCTCTCAATGCAACTTCTGTAATATGCCCTGCTCGGCCTGTCCATTAATACATATACTTGGTCTCCGGACAGAATTTTTTCCACGGAGCTCATACGCTCAAAAAGGGATTCAAAATCTAAATCCTCAAGCGTTCTTAAACTGTGTATGATATTTTGAACCAGCAGCCGGCTCTTTGTCTGCCTTGCTCTTTCTGCGCTTAAAACCGCGTCAAGGTCCGTGTCGCTCATCTTAAGCTGGATATTAATGGCGTCGAACAGCGAAAAGGCGTCGGCCTCTACCAGCCTCATATGAAGCTTTTCAACGCACGATGGGTGGTTAGCCGGGTCAAGACGTTCTATTATGGAATAGATCTGCCTGTCAGAGCCTGGACGCGGCCTTAGCAGACTGTTTGCGGCATCGTCTGCCGCGCGCCAGTCCTTTATCGTAGCCATGCACTCATATGATAATTCGGCCAGCAGTTTTATTAAAGCGACCTTCAGCATGTCCGGCAAAAGGGACAGCTCGCGAATGCTTAATGGTCCTACGGATTGAAAACCGGATACATATTGCTCGATTATTTCTCCATCAATCGCCCCGTTCCTATGTCCGACAAGATCTGCCGCAAGCATATATATTCGGGGAAGCCCAGTCCTCTCGCTTTCCGCACAAACCGGAAGACGTATTGATTGAAGGGCTTTTTTTGAATCCTCAAGCGCCACTATGGTCTTTTCAACCGTATAAAAGCTATCCAAAAGCAAATCAGCGCACGGTGGAAGATCGCGGCCGTCTCTTGTATACGCGCTTATCGTCCTATAGAATCCGTTAAGCTGCCTAATATCTCCGTGAAGAGCGGGGAAAATACCTTTTTCACGTTTTTTGCGCCTGCGCGTGCGAACGGTTGCGGACAAGCTGGCATGGCGCGCCATGTCGGCCGGTTCCAGCCATACGTTCCGCAAACCGAAATGTGTCTTTTGCATATATCCTCCGCAAATGATTAATTAAATTATTATTTGTCAGATCATGATTTATAATTCATGACCGCTTGCTGTTTACTATATTTATCAGTTCCGCTATAAACTCGGCTATACCTGGCAGATGACTGTCGGCAATTCTCTGTAGAATGTATACAACCACGGCGCCCAAGAGCGTAAAACCTATCGCGCCGCCTAAACCGCGCATAATGCCCGACAAAAAGCTGACGCGCATAATCCTCTTTTTATCCTGAACATAAAGCATGTATTCATAAAAATTGGCGCGGTCAAGCTTAGACGCTATGCTTTTTAAAACTCGATGCATCTCCCTTAACTCTTTGTCCTGTGACCTGGTAGTCTTCTCCATAATAGCCTTCTTTCCCGAAGCTAAAGACCGGCCGCCGTTAAGCGGTGTGGGCAATGCCATCCTCTTTATATTGCCTAAGCGCATGTATATCCATACCAAAGGCTGCCCGCATCACCTCGCTAATGTCCGAAACGGGACGAACGCAGCTTTTTTTCTCCAGCGTCTCGTCCAGATTATCCTGGGGTACGATTATAATGCGCGCTCCGGATTCTTCCGCCGCTTCCACCTTGGCCTGAACACCTCCAACTGGGCGCACCTCGCCGTTCATGGTTATCTCACCCGTTAGCACAAGCTTTGGAACGGCCGGCCGATTGGTAAGCGCGCTCATAAGCGCCACTGCAAACGCTATTCCGGCGCTGGGGCCATCCACGGGCATTCCGCCGGGTATGTTGAACCTGATGTCAAAATTCCTGCAGTCCGAGCCAAGGCGCTTTAAAAATGTACTGATTACATTTTCAACGGACGCCCTTACGGTACTTTTTCGTCTCAGCTTGCGCGTTCTCAAGTCGATTTCTTCTTCCTCAGCCATCCCGATTATCTCTACGCGCCCCATCCCCTTTTCAACAGGGGTTGCGGAGCATTCTATTTCCATAACGAAGCCGTGCGTAAGGTCCGCGCTTACGCCCATCCCGTATGCCGTACCGATAGGGGAGGTTTCAGGTATATGTCCGGCGGTATGCCACGAATATCTGCATGTCTGAGCGACCCATTTTATATCGCTTTGTGTTATTTTTGATCTGCCATCCATATATGCGGATCCTCCTGCTAACTGAAGCATATTAACGGCCTCCCGTCCTGAACTTGAATATCCAGCACAGCAGCTAACAGCTTCGTCGTCAATATCATAGCCCATGCGAATGGACGCGCCATGGACAATGTGTTCTAGTTCCTGATTGCTAAGCGCCCTGAAATACAGCTCTACGCATCTTGAACGCAGGGCGGCTGGGATTTCCTCAGGCGCTCTGGTCGTCGCACCTACCAGACGAAAATCCGCTGGAAGCCCGTTTTGAAAGATATCGTGAATATGAGGGGGAATATTGGTGTTGTCAGGGGTGTAATAAGCGCTGTCAAAGAACACTCGCCTGTCCTCAAGCACTTTCAGCAGCTTATTTAACTGGAGTGGATGCAGCTCGCCTATTTCATCTAAAAACAGTATGCCGCAGTGAGCCCTGCTGACCGCTCCGGGTTTTGGCTGTGGAACGCCTAACGAGCCCCATGAACCCGCGCCCTGGTAGATTGGGTCATGAACCGAGCCCATAAGCGGATCTGCGATAGCGCGTTCGTCAAACCTAACGCATGTAGCGTCAACCTCTATGAACTGGGAATGCTCATTGAAAGGTGAACATTCGCTATGTTTTGCCTCCTCCAATACAAGGCGGGCGGCACAGGTTTTCCCCACGCCTGGAGGTCCGTAAATAAGTACATGCTGTGGGTTAGGCCCGCATATCGCCGCCCTCAGCGCCCTTATGCCTTCCCTTTGGCCAACTATGTCGTCTAATCTCATAGGACGGGAGAGCTCAGTCAAAGGCACGCTTAAAGAACGGCTGCGGGAACTTTTCAGCTCCGCCAATTCCTTATTGCAATTCTCTTTTTTTACAGGTTTCTTGGGAGATTCAAGGGCCTTACGCTGCCTGTTAAAGATAAACCAGCTCATTAGCAGCATTACGCCGCATTGAATAACAATCCAGATGATCCATTCCATAAAAGAGCCTCCGTACATATATCTCGTAAGGTATTATGCGCAGGAGGTCTGCTTGTTATTGATGTGTAGTTTTGGTTGCGTTTAGACAAAAATGGTTATTTTAAGAAGCATAAGCCAATAAAACTTAATAGACGAGAAATTCAATCACGCCAAATTTAATGCAGCGTCCATAAAGCCCATTATAAATATATGAGAATGAAGGGGGTTCGATTTCCGCCAGCCAGTCAATCATCTCCGCCTCATTGATAATTCCTGAAATGTGTTTGCTTGACATCTTGTCAAACCACAGGGTTCCATCGGATGAATTCGGCAGATCAATTAGCGCTTTGCCGTATGAGACTTTTAATATATAGTTTCCATCAAAGATAAAAATGAAGTCTTTAACTAAGGTATCAATTGATTCCCCCGAGTTTTGCAGAGGTCCGCTATAAATGCAATAACGTTCATAAGCGGAACTTATTGACATCAATGTTTCCTTATCCCAACTGGTTACATCAGCGGGGTTTATGTTGATTGGCTTTGTCATGGCCTTAGCATTGGCAGTAGGTTTTGTAAAATAGGAAGAGACATGCTCTACATAATCGGTTTCTACGCTGAACAATAGTCCATTGCCTGGATATGAGGCGGAAAACATGTGCTCCTGATAGACCTTCAATCTGCTTCCCATACCCGATTTGCTAAGGACCGTAAAGTCGTCCATATTCTGCATTATATAGTTCATATCATAGTTGTACTTAATATCGCCTTGATCAGAAATAGCGCCCAGATAAAGATTTTTCAGCTCGGATTCAAAACTTGTATCGTCTAAAGCACCGCTTGACCCCGTATGCCCATTTTCCGTTTCTGCCGCCTTTACTGGTGATGGCATTGTAGTAAATGAAACTATTGTTAACGTCATGGTGAGTGCAAGTATAAAATTTATAAAATACCGCTTCGGCTGAAAGTTTGCGATCATTGCCACCCTGTTGCGAAGGTTAATGCTGCTTCCAAACATGGCTGCGGTCGGAGAATACTTTGCGTTTGCCTGCGCACACATGTCAATAAGGGCGCGCCCATAGTCAAGCCTTGTATAAACCGGAATATCCCTGATTGCATCCGCATCAGCGCAAAGCTCAATGTCCTCCCTTACGTATTTACCCATGAGCCATATAAGAGGATTAAACCAATGAATCGCCTGGACAAGCATTAGAAGCCTTAAAAACAGAATATCTTTCCGCTTTATATGAGCAATCTCGTGCTGGATTGCAAAGCGCAGCTGCGCATCCGTGCAGTGCGCCATATCTCTAGAGATCAATATACGCGGCCTAAATAGTCCATAGAGGGCGAACGTACAGCTTCGCGACACCCAAAAGGCTGAACATCTGACGTTTTTATTCTTGCATTCCTCAGCTATTATCCCATTTATACGCGAATCATCACAAGGAGTGATTGAGGAGTACTTCCTAAACCTTATAGAAGTTAAAAAGAAACTTAATAATACTATGGCCGCGCCCGTCCCCCATACGAACAATGCAACAAACTCAGGATTCAATTCAATCGGTTTTACGGACTTTTCAGCAATATCGGTTAAAACCGTTCCGGCAGGGAGGGTTACATTATCATATTGATCCAGTTGTTCGCTTACGCTTAACTCGTCTATTGGATAATAGTTAAGAATGGTGGATTCAATTTCCGGTTTGTTGTCAAATATGAGTGATAGAACGCTTATGGAAGATGTTGTTACTACGGGCACGGCAAGCCTCAGCATTATTAAAAGCCATGCGGTTACACGCCAATAGGAGGGCGCCTTACGAAGCATCCTCCTGCAGAGCAGCACAAGCAGAACAAACGCGCCGCAGATCAACGATATGGCAATACATCCATAAACGAATCCCATAGCAGCCTCACTTTCTCTGATTCAGCAGGCTCCTCAGCTCATCCAATTCCTCTTTTGACACCTCATTGTTGTCAATAAAACTGACCATCAATTTATTGATCGATCCATTGAACATCTTTTTCAACGTCGCCTTAGCCATGCTTAAACCGGCCTGTTCAAATGAGACGGAGGCAGAATAGAGGTTGACGTCCCCCTTGTCAATACGAACCATCCCCTTTTCGCTTAAGCGAGTCAGAAATGTCCTTACCGTATTATCCGCCCATGGCTCTGTCTTGCGAGCCCGCCTTATTATTTCAGCAGCTGGTAGAGGGGATTCTTCCCATAAAATATCCATTATTACGCGTTCGCTATCCGTTATATTCTTCATACAACCACCTCACTACGCATAGTAGTTAAATTATATAAAATTAATTTTGATTTGTCAACATTTTCTTATATTATTTGATCTGTTTTTTGTCGGACTACAATGCAAATTGTACATTAGGGAGAAGAGAGAAGGATCGCACAAATCGGTTATTGTGAGTTTGCTAGAACTTAAGGATAGCCGAAAGGAAGTACATCCCTCATGATGACTGTAACACAGAACATGAAGTACAGGCAATCCCTAATATACTACGCTCAGAAATATGGTGTAGCCAGAGCATCCTAGAAGTATAACCGGCCGCGTTCCTCCATCTATTTCAGACTGCCCAGATATGACGGAATCACTGAGTCGCTGGCCGGTCGCTCCAGATGCCCCATTCCCATCCTAATCAACATACCGAGGCCAAATTAAAGCTAATCCGGGATATGCGGCGCAGGAATCCAAAACTGGGTTCAATCGACCTGTGATGTAAGTTGGGGGAACGGGGCTAAAGCCGCTTGTACCGGGGGACTCAAGCGCATGGGTGCCTTACCGCAACGGTCTAAGAAGCCATCGTATAAGCCCAAGCCTTACGAGCAAACGATCTATACTGGGCAGCGTGTATAGATTGACGTAAAGGTTGTTCCGCGTTCCTGCCACCCCAATGGACAAAGACTGTTTCAGTATACCGGAATCGATGAGTTTTCAAGGATGCGATACCTGGCGGCTTACGAGGAGCAAAACACCTTTTCCTCCTCCGGCCTTCTGTTGAAAACCGTTGCTTTCTTCAAGAAAAAGGGGTAGCCATCGAGTGTATGCAAACTGATAACGGCTCTGAGTTCACCAACCGTTTCACTCAGTCAAACCTGGAACTGGTTTCGCTCTTTGAAAAAACGGCTGCCGATTTTAGGCATCGCCATAAGCTAATTCGCCCCTATACGCTCCGCCACAATGGCAAGGTAGAACGCAGCCATCACGAAGACCAGCGCCGTTTTTACGACGAGACTCCCTACCGACTTCGATAACCGCCCTATGCGCCCTTTACAGTATAGCTCACTTAACGCTTTCCTGTGTGCCTATACTGTCCAACATGTTTGACAATCCTATAATTTAGATAAATTTATAAGCTAAAGTGCTATTGCAATACCAAAAATAGTATGGTAGAATTAACGACAGTCTACTAAATATGTTGGTGTCTTTAACCGAGTGTATAGCGAGGCTTAAAGCTCCAATGCAGGGGTGATGGGATTGGCGAATATAGTGGGCTTAAAAATTGAGTTCACTGTTTTATGCCATAGTGGTGAAAATTTTTGACTTATTAAGAGCTTTGACTCTTATTATTTATTTGGTTTTAATATCCCCATGATATCTCTCCAATTTCTCAAAGAGAACATTGGGAGTAAGGCTTAAAAATATGAACGCCGGTGTGATGGAATTGGCAGACGTAGTGGACTCAAAATCCACCGCCAGCGATGGCGTGCCGGTTCGAGTCCGGCCACCGGCACCAGTTTGAATGTTCATAACGCAACTGAACATTCCTACGTAAAGGAGTAGTTCGAAAGGGCTGCTCCTTTTCTCGTTATCCGGCTTTTCCAAACAGATATTCAATTTCCACGCCCTGCCGACTGCCCAGCACAACATTGTCGGTAAAGGCTGTGACTTTGGGTACATTCAAAACACCGATAAACTTGTAGTGAATCACAAGCTGCTGCGTTCTGTTTTTCCCCGTCCCCTGAATGTGATAGACATCAATGCGTTCAATAAGTTCGTGGAGCATGGTGGGCGTCAGCGTTTTCATCTCCATAAACCTGCGCACGGCTTTCAAAAACTGATTCTTCGAGTAAATACGGCTGTCCTCTTTATCGCGGACGCTTTCCAGCTCTGCGATTTCTTTTTTGAGTGTCTGCTGCTCCTCGTCATATTTCTGAGACAGCTTCATAAACCGTTCGTCCGAAAGCTTCCCGCTGACATTATCCTCGTATGTCTTTTCAAAGAGCATATCGACCTCGTTGTATCGGGCCTTCAACCCATTCAGCTTTTGCTGGCGGTATCTTTTTTCCCGGTCATAGTCCTGCGCGGTTTTTTGGGCAAGCAGTTCGGCAAACTCTTCTTCATTGTCCTTCAGGTAGCTCGTCATACGATTGAGTTCCAGAAGTACCACCTGTTCCAGAGAATCAGCACGGACATAATGCGTTTCATTGCAAGTGCCACGATTTCCGCGATAATTGGAACAGTTGAAATATTCAATGGCGCTGTTCGGATGGTTGATGTTGTAGTGCAACTTATGACCGCAATCCGCGCAAGACGACGTGATTTAAGGACAAAATAGTTATTTTGAAAACAGCCCATATGTACCGTGTATTATCGGCACATATGGGCTGTTTTTACTCAGTTCTTAACTTCTCTTCGTAAATGGTTGTGTGTACGCCTCAATAATTTGCTTGCCATTCAATTTCAATTGATTCAAAAGCTTTTCCACTTCATTTATTTTTCCTACCACATCGTTTTGGATTATCGCTTCAGCAAATCTTCTAACGGAAATACAAAAGTTATTGAGCAGAATTGGTGTCATTATCCGAATATCATTGCTTGGTGAAGCCGCTGTTCCAAACTCGCTGCTATTATGGATCATTATGGGATAATATGTCAAATTACTATCAATATAATGATTCTTGAACCACTGTACTGAACCAAGAAGCTGATTGCAATCGTGTTTAGAAATCGCTTCGGTTGTTGTTCGACTTTTGCACTCAATGATAGCATATTCTGAATTGCCAAGTGCTAAAAGATTGTCTGGAGCAACGCCACCATACTCTTCTTCTGGGCGAGAAGAGCATATACCGATAATAGAAGCAGTATCTTTCAAGGCTTGTTCAAAACGGCTTGCTGGGTTGTCTGAAAATATTAGACTGTCTAAAACTGAGCAAACATGAAGCGTATAATCGTTTCCTTTTAATCCGTTATCTGTCATATATTTTATTGCATACGCAGCTTGTCCATTAGGAGAGCATTGTAGCTTTTCAAATTGTATACCTCTTATCGGTTTCAGAACCATTGAGTTAAGATTTCTCGCAGACAGAAGTAGTTCCTGTGCTTGCGCGGGATTTGTAAAGTTTTTATATTCAGCCATGTACTGCATAAGGAGTCCCTTTGCCTTAGGGTCATCAGTTATGTTTTTTTCAGCTTCAATAATTGCAAACGCTTCATCATACCGTTCGAGACATTCACGCTCAAAAGCATTCCTCATGGCCACAACTAACGAATCTACATTTGCTGCTTTTGTGTATTCGACAGCAGATAGAATAGATTTACTCGCAGTAATCCATTCAGGATTACGTTCTAATGTATGTTTAGCAAGGGAGAATACTTCGTTAACATCAGGTTTTTTGCCTGTTTCCATAAGCTGCTCCCATAGCTGCCGTGATAGGTTCAACTGCTCATATGTTGCCGGACTAAAAAACTGATCGCCATGTTGATTAACGATTGCGTCCGCCAATTTGTCTCCCATAAAAACCACAACGCAGTAGTCGTTATTAGAGCGAACACCTCGTCCCATACCTTGCTCAATTTTTTGAATTTGCTCCCGACAAATTTGTTTGTCGTTTGGATTCATACCTTGGATGGCAATATCATACTCACTACGCATCATTGGAAGTCCATCAACCACAAGAATTCGGCAGGCTTCATCTGGTAGATCAATACCATCGTATTTATTCACAAGAATCGTTAAGCCTACAATTGTATCACCCTTTAACCGGGCAACACCACTTTCAATGTTTTTATCGCGTGAAGATAATATTTGTGCCGGCTGCGCATCTGCCCAGAAAGATAATCTTTCAAAGGAAGGAACAATGACTACAACATTAAACTTCTGCGCGCAACTAACAAGAATTTGTTTGACTTGCTCGTCAGTAATTCTTGAATTTAAGTGTTTTGGAAATAAAATAAGACGCTCGCCGATATCGTTTGCTTTTTCTGGAGTAATAATATTTGAAATATCAGCCGTACTTAATCCCATAGCAGAAACGAAAACACTGTCATCTGCAAGTGTGGCACTCATAAAAATTCGCCTTTGCGCTTGTTCAAAACTGGAAATTTTGTTAATTGGAATTCCCTTTAATGTCAATTCAATTCCACGCGCTGATACAACACAGTTAATAGTTTTCCAATTGTCACGGACAAGGGGTAAATTGAACAACACAAAAGCTTCATCAGCATATTCGGGTTTGGTTATTAAATTATAAATATTCCCGCTCTCTTCTTGCCATACCCAGAATGGTACAAGGTAGCTATATCGCGGATCATATTTTTCTGTGATATCAAGAAAAGACTGGCTGTCTGCAACCTCTCGATGTCGCGAAAACAAAGTTGTTATTTGGGTATAGAGGGGATGTGCTGATGGAATTAGAACAGTATGCTGTTGCTCAATTGTATCCAAGCAAGCATGGACATCGTCGATTATTATACTACCAATCTGAATGTTTCCGTTTTGCCGCATCCCGAATACACTCTTGCCGTTGACAAGCTTATGAATGTTTGCAACGAGAATTGCTTTTCCTGTTTTGAAGTAATAGTCATCCTCTCCCTTATCAATACGATCTCCATTCGCATCAAATGTATCATACGCAACGCGAATTCCAAGTTTTTTTGCTTCTGAACAAACCTGTTGAACAAGGTAGTTATCTGGCACAATATAAACAGCCGGTCCTTTACCTTCATTTAAACTGCTCTGCAGTATTGTCAATCCCACAACTGTTTTACCACTTCCAGTGTTCATTTTAATAATAACGTTTTTTTCATCCCTCTTAGCAAACCACTGCTTCCAAACCTCAGTTTGAACATCGCGTGGATAGCCGTAGTTCTTGTCTTTAGTAGGCAAAGCCATAAAAATGTCACGAGGCTCAAGCGATACTTGACTCGTTGATGATGTCAATTTTGAAAAGTTAATTGGCATAAGAAATCCCCCTTTTAAACTCTGATTCGATCTCTTCAGCTGCATCTGCGCACTACATAATAGGTGTCTTAATCTCTGTATTCTTGTTAAATACTAATATATCATTCACTTAATCGGACTGATCCCTGGAAAGTTTGTTGTCTGGGATAATTTCCATTATATCATCAATTTGGCAGTTCAACGCAACGCAAATTCGTAGCAATACATCTGAAGTTACCGTCTCGCTGTGGAGCAGCTTGGATGATGTTGCCGAACTAATCCCTGCCATTTTACGAAAGTCTCCTTTCGAGATATCTCGATCTATAAGCAACTTCCATAGTTTTTTATAACTAATTTTCAAGATCACACCTCCAAGCGAAACAATTTTAACTATATTATACCACTGTGATTTCGCTATTACAATATAATTTTCGCGTAAGCAAATATATTTTAGCTTGAAAAGTATCAATTTTTAATTTACAGGGTTTGTTTCTTGTCGTCAACTATCATATCTTAACGGAAGTCTTGATACAAGGCAACCGTGCGAAGAAGTCCAGTAATACTGGGCTTTTTTCGTTTCCATGGGTAAAATTGTGTTGGTTTCAGAGGCGGTTCTGTCAGCAGGCCTGCTCTCCCAAATGCACCCTAAAAATGAATCGTGCAAAAGTATTGAACTAATGTCACGATTCCTAAACCTTTGCACGATTCATAAGGTTTCGTGACATTGTTTGAGGAAACGTGAAAAGGTTCGTTTCAGCCCGTCGCCTTCTGGTTTTGATACCGGTGGACGGCGGGTGTTTTTGTTTTCTCATATGTAAATTTTTCATAAACTGACGTGTAGGCCTTGACTTTTTTGATGATTTCGATTATACTTGAGTTAATGGGTCGAATCACTAACCCAATATCCTTGACGAAAGGGGCGTTGGAAGATTGAATAGCGACAAGCCGGTATTCCTGCAAATCATGGAAATGATTGAGGACGATATACTTTCAGGCGTATATAAAATAGACGATATGATAATCTCCACTACGCAGATTTCCAAGCTCCTAAACGTAAATCCCACAACATCAGTCAAGGCTGTTAGCAAGCTCACCGATGAGGGGATTTTGTATAAAAAGCGTGGACTTGGAATGTGTGTCACCCATGAAGCGAGGGACATCATCCTCACCCGCAGGAAGAAAGACTTTATAGACAGGTCTGTTCCTGAACTGGTGAGCGAAGCAGATAAATTAAACATTTCTGAAAATGAATTGTTTGAGATAATCAGGAGGACGAAAAATGATTAGGCTTGAAGCTGTAGCCAAGCGATATGGAAGTTCCGTAGCCATTGATGATATATCCATCAATTTTGATGAAAATAAAATCTACTGTCTGCTCGGTTGCAATGGTGCGGGCAAAACAACGCTTCTGAAAATGATAGCGGGTCATATCAATGCAAGCGGCGGCAGTATTGTGGTAGACGGAAAATCTGTAAGCACCGCCGAAATGCCGGATGCCGTTAGCTTTATCGAAAACAGAGCAGCGCAATTCAACACAAGGCTTGGCAGTTTGATAAAGATGGCAGGCGATCTTGACCACCAATTTGATACGGTGTTTGCGTTGAGGATGGCAAAAAAGTTTCATCTTGATACAGGCAAGAGGTATCGCCAACTTTCCTTTGGTATGCAGACCATGTTCAATGCACTGTTGAGCCTTGCCAGCAATCGAAAGGTAATACTTTTGGACGAACCGCTTTTGGGACTTGACGCTATCATGCGGAACAAGTTTTATAACTTGCTCAATGATAGCTTTGAACATTGCCCCCGCACGATTATTCTTTCAACCCACATGATTGATGAAGCGACAAAGAGCGCAGAGGAATTGATTGTCCTTGATAATGGCAAAATCATTTTCCGCTCAACCATTGACGATATTGACGAAAGGGCATACTCTATTACAGGAACGACGGGAACCATTGCCCCCATCCTCGAAGAACTTAACGTGATTAGCAGTAAAACCATCGGGGGATATATCACGGCATACATCTATGACGAAAAGATCAAAGTGCCTGCTACACTCTCTGTTCAGTCTGTCGGATTGCAGGACTTTTTTATCAATTTGGTAGGGGGCGATTATGATGAAGAATAACAGCCGCACCGCTTGGGCGATTGCAAAAACCAATTTCCGTCAGTTGATACCCGCCTATATCGTTACAGCCGCATTTGTCGTAATTGGAATATACAATTTGATTGGGAGCTTGTCCGGCCTGAATGATAAATATTATGTGGATATGGCGAATTATCTGTATGTACTGGCCGTCCTCGCTCCCATCATCATTTCAGCCCGAAACTTCAACAGGATTATGCATTTGGGCGGCAACAAAAAAGCTTTCTATTGGGGCGCAATACTGAATTACGGCATAATTGCCGCCGTTATCTCGCTCGTCGTAATCATCTTCTATGTGCTTACACAAGCGGTATTCGGCTCTCGCTTGATTGTTTACAACCTAGTTGACATTTTCGGATGGTGGAAGCACGGAGCGGTCATTGCCTTTGTTCAGCAATTCCTTTTCCTGTTGCTTGTGCAAGTCTTTATTCACACGCTGACAAGCATACAGACCCGCCCATATGGATGGGCGATTGATGGCGCACTGCTTGCCGCTCTTGCTGTGTTTATCCCTGTTCCAGAGCTTCGCAATGTGCTTGTGGGTTTCTTCAATATGATTATTTTCCACTCAAATATTATGGTGCAAATGATTAGCTGCCTTGCGCTATTGGCCGTGAGTTACTTGCTCTACTTGCCAATACTCCGCAGAAAGGAAATACGATGATGAAAGAAAGCGTATGGATTAACTGCCCTGTATGTGGCAATAAGACGCGAACACGAATAAGGGACGACACCGTGCTTCTCAATTTTCCCTTGTTTTGTCCGAAGTGCAAGCACGAAGAACTGGTCAATGTGAAAAAACTCAATATCTCCGTTATTAACGAGCCAGCCGCAAAGACGCAGAGCCGATAACAAGCTGAAAAGCTGTTATCGGCTTTTTCCTTTTTATCAAATATCAAACAGAAATGAGGTCTACGATGCGCCCATTATCAACAGTCAGCTATTTTCGCAGAAACAAGAAAAAGCTGTTTTCCAACATAATCATTATCGTGGTGGCAATTTGCTTGGTGTACATCATGGAATGCTTTATCGCTTCCATTGTGCAGTCAATTTATCCCCTTGATGCCACACGCTTTGAACACGCTTCGATTATCATATCCACCGAAAGCAATCCCGAAATCCCGCAGGAAGTATTATCATCCCTTGAAGATAGCGAGAACATTGAAAGCGTTATCCCTGTCACCGTAAGGCAGATTGCTTTTTCCGTTCCCGGTTCAACTACCCATGCGGCGGTGTTTGCGGCCGCAGAGAATGATTTGCCGTATCTGACCCACAACTTTCAAATAGCAATAGCAGACGGAAGATTGCCGGAGAGCGGTGCGGACGAAATAGCTGTTGATAGTAGCGTGGCGAAAAACAACGGCTTAAAAATCGGCAGTCAAACAAGCATCGATGTGTCACATGGTTTAGATAGACAATATACCGTTGTCGGTATTCTTGACAGCGAAAGCCATATTTCACTTGTCGGCTCTCCTGCTCCCATAGACGGCCTATTGAAATATGACGAAAAGGGCTATTTGGTATTCCATGCGGATGGGCGTTCCATGCAAGCTGAAAATGAGGTTACGGCATACAGCAAACAGGGATTAAACGTGTGGACATTGGCACGATACGATAAATTGTATCAGGTGAACAATCAGACATTTCAAATACTCGACATGGTAGTTGTCTTATCAATCATCGTGATGGTGGTTTGCCTTGTTTGCTCAAAATACGCACAATTCTTTTCTCGGAAAAGCGAGATTGGAATTTTAAGCGCACTCGGGTATACGCAACGGGAAATTACAATGCGTACCTTTCGTGAGGTCGTTATAATAAACCTTGCGGGCTTCATTATCGGGTTAGGGCTTGCCGTTGTTCTTTGCCAAATCATTGTAACGGCAGCATTTAGCTCTATCGGGGGAACAGGAGTATACCTGTATGGAAAAGCTGTGCTGTTATCTCTGTTAGCTCCCATTCTGACTACGGTATTTACCTTGCTACCTGTAAGACGATTGATAAGCAAAGTGGATGCAATATCTATTGTTACAAGCAATTAGGAGGACGATATGAATTATCAACTTGACTGTGTGAATCTCGTTTATGATGCGGAAAAAGATGGCGGTACAGCCGCATTGCGTGATGTGACATTATCCCTTGATGGAAAAGGGCTTATCGGAATACAAGGACCGTCTGGAAGCGGCAAAAGCTCGCTCTTGTACACGATGGCAGGACTTAAAAGCCCTACTTCGGGGCGAGTGCTATACGGCGATATGGATTTAAGCAAAATGTCCGTGTCTGCATTAGCGTCCTTGCGCCGCCGAGATTTTGGGTTCATCTTCCAACAGCATTTTCTTATCAACTATATGACGGTGCTTGAAAATACGCTTGTTCCTTTGAACATGAATAACAAGGCCGTGAAAAAGAAAGCGATGGATTTTCTTGAGCGGGTAGGTATCGCACAGTATGCGAACAAGTACCCCCATCAGCTTTCAGGAGGACAATGCCAAAGAGCGGCCATTGTCCGAGCTTTGATGAACAACCCAAAGGTTATTTTCGGTGACGAGCCAACGGCGGCACTCGACCATGAGAGCGCGTGTGAAGTGATGAAGTTATTATCAGAATATACGGATAATACGATGGTAGTTATTGTGACCCATGATGAGAGTCTGCTAGAAAGCGCCGACAAGATAATTTGTGTGCGGGATGGCGAGATAACACGGCAATATACGCCGAGGCGGGGGGATGCCGAATGAAGCCGTTAAATCCGTTTTTCTACTTCAAGCGCAACATGAAAAAGACACTACCGATATTTGTTTCAGTAGCGGTAGGCGTTCTGATGATATACATTTTTTCACTTTTCGCCGCCACAACAAAAAAGATGGTCGAAGTTGCTACCTTTGACCTAACCGACAAATACAATATCGTATATACGAAAGACGGCACGGACTTGCCTCAATCCTTTTTTGATGAATTGGGGAGCGCACAGAACAGAAGCGTTATCCCTGTGCAGATGAACTATTCCGGCCTTGCCTATTATCGGGGCGGCATGGGCGGCACGACAATGTTGATATTTAATCTGTTTGAAGATGATACCAGAGCTTTGATGGACAGCTTTGACATCGAGCTTGCCGAGGGTGCTCTCCCCAAAGATAATCAAAATGAAATGCTTGTGCCTGTAGAGTTTGCATTGCAAAATGGCCTTGCCGTGGGCGACTATATCGGAAATGATGTGTCGGACACATATTCATTCAATGGCAAGTACCGCATTTGCGGCCTTTCACAGGGCGATGTATTGTTTGCGGTGACTTGTCAACCCGGCAACAGCACAAAAGAGCAGATAATGAGTAGTGGCGTTATGTACCCGATAGATGATTTGAGTACCACGGAACAGGGGCTGTTGATTGCGGCACTTCCCGAAAATGCAATCGCCATTACCCATGATTACTATGAGCAAGAGCTTTCAGTCACGCTTAATTCTATGAGCGCATTAACCTATATCTTGACTGCCGTTATGGTCGTTATCCTCTGCATTGCACTCGGAAATCTGAATATTTTCTTATTTGCCAATCGCCGCGATGAATTGATGATACTTCACTGGGTCGGCTTTACCAAACGGAAGCTGTCAAAAAAATTGTGGATGGAAAACTTGCTTGTCTGTACTGGCGGTTATCTTGCGGGTGTTTTGATAACCATGCTTGCCGTGTGGCTACTCAATATCCTTTCACTAATACCACAAGGAAAGATGCTTGAAATTATCGACTTAAACGGCTTGATTATTGCCTTTGCCTTACCTGCGTTTATATCCATCTTTAGCTTGTTGCCAAGCCTGATGAGGAGTTTTCGCAATGTGAAAGATTAATATGTCTGGTGAGGAGGAAACTCAAGGCTGGTAGGCATATCAAAATTAAATATATCAGTTATCCAAGAGCCAGGCGCAAAGACGCAGAGCCGATAATTTGTGAGATTTTATCCTCACGATTATCGGCTCTTTTTGTCTTTATAGCAGCCAAATGACTGCTGATATCGGAATTCAAATCCAACAGAAGGAGGCGGCATTTCGCAATGTTGCTTGATCTGAAATCATCAGAATATGCCGCCCTTGTGTACTGGACAAGTATTCGGCGGTTTGAATTTATCAAAATAAAAGCCGCCGTTTATTTATAGGAAATAAGCTGACGGTGGTGTGTATAGGGCTGTAACAATACAGCTCGCTATGCTCCTGATTAACGGCGGCACCGTGGAGGTGGCCGCCATGCGCCGTTTGCCCCGGCGACAGAAAAACGCACAATACAACCGAATATTACATAGAGCGCGGAGCTTAACCAAGAAGGTTAGGTTCCGCGCTTTTTCGTTGCGAAATTCCTCGCTTGCCGTTGAAACACCTCCTTATTTGGCGAGAGCGCCACCCTTCCCCTTTCCCTGAAATTTTCGAGGAAAGGAGGAAGCAAAATGGCAAAGGAATACTATATTCGCATAGGAGAACAGCAAGTTCCGGTCAGCGAGGAAGTCTACCGTGCGTTCAAGCGCCCGGCTTGGACGGAACGCAAGCGCAGGAAAGTTCGCGCCGACATGGAGCGCTCACTGGACGTTTTCCTGGATGATGGTTTCGACATTCCGTCTGATGAGGCGCTTGTCGATGAAATTGTTGAGGACAAGCTGTTGCTGGAGATGCTCTTGGCGGCATTGGCAGAGCTTACCGATGACGAGCGTTCGTTGATTGATGCCCTGTTCTATCAGGAAAAGTCTGAGCGTGAGATTTCAAAAGAAACTGGAATCCCACATCCGACGATTCACAGCCGTAAAGTTTCTGTTTTACAGAAGCTCAAAAGACTTCTTGAAAAAATGATGTAATTTTTTTCGAGAAAATATCAAGCAACCGCCCCCTTGCTTTCCTTTGGATAGTGAGGGGGTTTTCTTATCCCTCAGATGGAGGTGAAATCAATGGACAGAAAATCAATCGCCGCTTTGACCCGTGAGCGGGATGCCGAGACCACCGAGGAGTTGGTCGGCGTACTTACCGCTATCAGCCTGGTATCGAAGCGGCTGGCAAAAAAGCTGATGCTGTTGGAACGGCAGTCGGCGGAAAACGGAGGTGCGAAGGATGCAGGAAAGGTCGTGTCCGCCCATGCCGATTAGGGCGTCGCCGTATCAGCACCAGCGGGAGGCGTTCGCTTTCGCCTGCAGACAGTTCGGCTTGGGCGGACATGAGGCAAGAAGCCAAGGGACGGCTTTATTAATGGAAATGGGTACCGGCAAAACCATCACCAGCATCGCCATTACCGGCGCGCTGTATCTCTCCGGCAAAATCCGCCGGGTGCTGGTGGTCGCACCGCTCTCTATTCTCGGGGTTTGGGATGAGGAATTCGCCAAGTTTGCGGATTTTGATTACTCCTTGGGTGTGTTGAACGGCAGTGGTGCAAAAAAGGCTAAAGCCCTCCGCCGTATGACTGGCTCACAGCTCCAAGTGGCGGTGGTCAATTACGAATCGGCATGGCGTCTGGAAAAGGAAATCGCGGCGTGGAAGCCCGATCTGGTCATTGCTGACGAGGGACACAAAATCAAGACCCACAATATCTCGGCATCCAAGGCCATGCACCGAATTGGAGCAAAAGCTGCTTATCGGCTATTGCTCACCGGCACGGTCATCACCAACAAGGCGCTGGATGTATTCAGCCAGTACAAATATCTCAATCCGGCCATCTTCGGAAACAGCTTCTACGCTTTCCGAAACCGATACTTCGATATGGTCGGATACGGCAATCACACGCCGGTGCTGAAGCGGTCGATGGAGCAGGATTTGATGAGGCGGCTGCACTGCATCGCTTTCCGCGCAACGAAAGCCGAATGCCTCGATCTGCCGGAGACCACCGACATCGTGCGCTATGTGGAACTGGAGCTTGCCGCTGCAAAAGTGTACCGCGATCTGGTGAGGGACTCCTATGCCGAACTTGGCCAGGGTGAGGTTACAGTCACCAACATCCTCACCCGCTTGCTCCGGCTCTCCCAGCTGACCGGCGGCTTCATCGGCGATGACGAGGGTAATTCACCTCAACGGATCAGCACGGCTAAGATGGCAGCGCTGGAGGATATCGTGGACGAGGTTTTGCAGGAAGGCAAAAAACTGGTGATTATCGCCCGGTTCGTGCCGGAAATCAACGCCATAAACAAGATGCTCGAAAAACGCGGCATCGGCTATGCCTGCATCATGGGCGGCGTGAAAGACCGCGACGCACAGGTCACCGCATTTGAGACCGACCCGGATACACAGGTCTTTGTTGGACAGATCGCCACGGCCGGTATGGGCATCACGCTGACCGCCGCCAGCACCATGGTATTTTACTCGGAGGATTACAGCATGAGCAACTTTGAACAGGCCAAGGCTCGGATTCACCGCGTCGGGCAGAAGGAAAACTGCACCTACATTTATCTGGCCGCCAAAGGCACGGTGGATGAAAAAGTGCTGGCAGCCCTCCGCTCCAAGGCGGATTTGGCAAGGACGCTGGTGGATGATTACCGGCGCGGTCTGAACCCATTTTCGATGAAAGGATGATTTTATGAATGATGAAACGATGTTTGAACTGGCGGAGAAGCTGAAGGCGCTCCGTGACCAAAAGACGGAAACTGAGGCGGCGTTGAAGGAAATCAACGCCCAGATCGATGAGACCGACTACCGGCTCTCGGAGCTTATGGCGGAGTCCGAAACCCAGAACTTCACCCGCTCCGGCACCATGTTCTGCCTCACCACCAAAACCCGTGCTTCAGCAGTGGCCGGTTCCAAGGAAGAACTATACTCGGCCCTGCGTGACCAAGGCTACGGCGATCTGGTGTATGAGACGGTCAACGCCAACTCCCTCTCATCCTTCGTAAAAGAACGGATCGAGGAAAACGAGGATACCTTACCCGACTGGCTTACAGGGCTGGTCAATGTGTTTGAAAAGACGACGGTTGGAGTCCGCAAGGCTTCAAAATAACAAGTTTACAACAACAAATTTAGGGAGGTTTTAGATTATGGCTAACAAGAAAAATGAAACGGCGCTCGTGGCGCAGGAACAGGGCTTTTCCAAACTGGCAAATGTGGATATGGCGCACATGATGGCTGAAGAACTGGACGGTTTGGACGCCAGCTTCGAGCGCATCAAGATTCCCTCAGCCAGAAGTACCGTATACGAGGTTCCCGGCGAGGACCCGTCCGAATCGGAAGCGGTCAAGGAATTTTCTGCGGTGATCCTCTATCATCACCCGCTCATGGCTTACTACAAGGAGAAATACACCGGCGGCAACAATCCGCCCGACTGCGGCAGCTTTGACGGTATCACCGGCGAGGGTGATCCCGGCGGGAACTGCAAAAAGTGTCCCTATAACCAGTTCGGTTCCGGCGAGAACAATGCCAAGGCGTGCAAGAACCGCCGCAGGATTTATCTGATTCGTGAGGGCGAGATTTTCCCGTTGCTGTTATCCCTGCCCACCGGCAGTTTGAAGGAGTTCACCAAATATATCAAACGGCTGCTTGGCAAGGGCAGAAAGTCCAACAGCGTGGTCACCCGCTTTTCGCTGAAGAAAGCCACTAACAGCGGCGGCCTGGCCTACTCCCAGGCGCAGTTTGCCGTTGACCGACCGCTTACCGAGGAGGAGTTCATCAACATCGACCGCATGAGCGAACAGGTCAAGGAGTACAGCAAGCAGGTGGCCTTCGATTATGACAGCGTGGAAGAAATCGATGAAATCCCCATGGAGAACATCGATCCTGAAACCGGTGAAATTATTGAACCGTTGAACGGAGGGCGCTGATGGGATACCGCTGTGTTACGGCGCTGGCGGAGCTCCGGGCATATTTGTCCGGAGCCTCCCCGGTAGCCTTCGACCTTGAAACCGCTCCGGATGAAAATTATCGGGATGAGGAACGTGCCGCCCTGGACGCGCACAAATCCCATGTCGTGGGCATCAGCTTTTCCGTTGCTGAAAACAGCGGTGTATATATTCCGCTGACCCACCGCATTGGCCGTAATGCTGAAACGCCCACCGAACTGTGGCAGTGGCTCATGGATACGTTTTTCCTGAACCCCCATGTCATAAAAGTGGCGCACAACCTCAGCTTTGAGTCTATGTTTCTCTATGCAAGGGGAATTGTGGTGCAGGCTCCTGTGTACGACACTATTGCCGCATCGCAGATGACCTTGAAAAGCAATACCGCTTTCCGTACTCTGGGCGACAGCGGCTTGAAAACCCTGGTGCCGGAACTGCTGGGCGCGGCGCTGCCCTCCTTTGGCGAGGTGACCGAGGGACGTGCCTTTGACGAACTCGATCCGCAAGATGCGGAGACCATCCGCTATGCCTGCGCCGATTCGGATTACGCTTTGCGACTGTACCACCTCTTCAATGGCTGGTTTGACCGCTATCTTCCGAAACACCGCTTCATCGTGGAGCAGATCGAATCGCCCACGGCGGTGTATGCCGGCGTCATGAAATACAATGGTCTGCTGGTCGATGAAGCATTGATGCTGCAGAAGAAAATTGATGCTGAAGAACGGCTGTCAAAAATCCGTGAGGATATTGCTTTCATCATCGGTGATGTGAATATCGGTGCCAATGCCAGCACAGCAGCATTTAAAAAATATCTGTACGATGATTTGAAACTGCCGGTGTTTAAGACCACGGCTAAGTTCCAGGAAGCCATGGACGATGAGGCGCTGGTTCTGCTCACCGAATGGTGCCAGAAAAATAAGCCGGAGTATGTTCAGCTGTTCAAGCGGGTGCAGGAATACCGGCGCTGGGGAAAAATCAAGTCCACCTATGTGGACGGCTATTTGCAGCATATAAACTCGGCTACCGGCAGGATACACGCCGATCTTATGCCGCTGGCCACCGAGACTGGGCGGTTTGCGGCGCGGAAGCCCAATCTGCAAAATATGCCAAGAGCGGGTGCAGACGATATCGGTGTGCGTAACTTTTTCATTGCCCCAGAGGGCAAGGTTCTGCTGTCGCTGGACTTTTCTCAGATTGAACTGCGTGTGGGCGCCTTCTACTGCCGGGATGAAAAGATGCTGGAGACCTACCGTTCAGGCGGCGATATTCATGCCCAAACCACATCGGTTATTTATCACATCCCCTTTGAACAGGCTGCGGATAAGGACGCTCCCGATTATAAAGAGCGGCGCACCATCGCCAAGAACTGCAATTTCGGCACGTTTTTCGGACTGTTCCCCAAGGGGCTGCAGAAAACGCTGAAGTTTAAAGCGGGGCTGCCGACCTCGCTGGCTGAATGCGAGCGGATCATCAACAACCTCAAAGCCGGATACTCCGGTCTGACCCGCTGGCAGGAGGAAACCAAGCAGCAGGCGGGCTTTCGCAGATACACTGAGACCTGGCTTGGCAGACGGCGGTATCTGCCCAATATTGCTTCATCAGATTGGGACAAGAAATCCTTTGCCGAGCGGTGCGCACTGAATACTCCCATCCAAGGCACGGCGGCGGATATTCTCAAGCTGGCACTTGGCAGGATCATCACCGGATTACCTGACCGCCCATGGCTGAGACCCCTCCTGCAGATACACGATGAGTTGGTGTTTGAACTGCCGGAGGATAAGGTTTCTGATGCGGTAGGCTATATAAAAAGCTGTATGGAGCAATGCCCATTTGATGATTTTGACGTGCCTGTCATAGCGGAAGCGGCGGTTGGTGCAAGATTCGGAGAATTAAAAGAATTGGAGGATATTTGAATATGAAAACAGGAAGAACATTGCAGGATTTGGCGCTGGAGCTTGACCGTCAGCGCCAGGCCAAGAAAGATTTTATCGTAACATCAGATTCTATGAGGCTGGAGGACAGTGCGGAATTGTTCAGCTTGCACCGCTCAATGGAGAGCGGTATGCGTGAAGTCACGCCTTACAACATGACCGACCTGTTCCACCGCCAGCTTGGCGCAAGCCTGGGTATCCCAGCAAAATATTATGACAAAATGCGTGAGGACTACCCGGAGCTGCTGGCGCAGAACGTCAACGGCTGGTTTGGCCGTGAGCCGTCAAAGCACACCATCCGCACTTTGGACGGCACTGCCCGTGCTTTTCTCAGTGACCGCTACCGCCGCATTGACAATTATGAAATTGCCCAGGCGACCTTGCCGGTGATCGGCGAGATGCCCGATGCCCAAGTGGTCAGCTGCGAGGTGACCGAAACAAGGATGTATATCAAGGTGGTCAATCCCCGGCTGGAGGCTGAGGTGCAGAAGGGCGACATTGTCCAGGCTGGTATTGTCATCAGCAACAGCGAAGTTGGCCTTGGCAGCGTTTCGGTGATGCCGCTGGCTTATCGGCTGGTGTGCCTTAACGGAATGATCGTCAATGATCTGGGCAAGCGAAAATATCACATCGGTCGTGAGTTGGAGGAATCGTGGGAATTGTTCTCGAATGAGACGCTCCAAGCCGATGACGCAGCGTTCATGCTGAAGCTGGCGGACATCGTCCGCACGGCCGTGGATGAGGCGCGGTTCTCTGTAGTTATTGAAAGACTGCAAGCCGCCGCTGAAATCAAGATTACCGCCCCTGTTCCTCAAGTAGTGGATCTCACCGCCAAACAATATGGCTTCAACAAAAACGAGGAAACCGGCGTCCTTCAGCATCTGATTATGGGCGGTGACTTATCGCTCTATGGGCTGTCCAATGCCGTCACTCGCGCTTCGCAGGATATTTCGGATTATGACCGTGCCACGACATTGGAGGGCGCTGGCTGGCAGATCGCCACCATGCCCCGTGAGGTTTGGCAGGGCATCAACGAGGGGTGAGCGTATGGGTGTGAATAAATACAACAGTGAGGGCTATCTGGATTTGACCGCTTATGAGGCCATCCAGACAGTCGACAAAGAAATCCGCGACGGGCAAAGGCGCAGATATCCGAAAATATATATCTGCTCGCCCTTTCGCGGTGATACAGAAGTAAATACACAAAACGCCATCAGCTACTGCCGCTTTGCCGTGAAGCAGGGCTATTTCCCCATCGCGCCGCATATCTGGCTGACCCGCTTTCTGGACGACGCCGACCGCGGCGAGCGCGGCCTTGGGATATCCTTTGGCCTTCGGCTTCTTTCAGGCTGCCGGGAGGTGTGGGTGTTCGGCAGCCGGATTTCCGAGGGGATGAGAAAGGAAATAGCTGAGGCGGAGCGGCGCAGTATCCCCGTTAGATATTTCAGCGAACAATGTGAGGAGATGACGCCATGAAGCCCCTTTCCATCCCTTTAGAAGAATTCCTGCGGCCGTTCTTTGATCCCGGCGAGACAGTCTGCCTGCGTGTATTTGACGATCGCAAGACCGGCGCCTTCAAGGGCGCTAAATTAGAGTGCGCCGCCGGGAAGATCGCCGCCATGACCGACACCCTGAAAAAACACAATGCCCAGAACCGCGGTATCTATTTTGTCATCAACTACGGCGGGCATGAGGATGCGGATATCACCAGAATCAACGCTCAATTCGTGGAGTGCGATACCCTCTCCCTTGAGGAACAGACGGTGCAGATTGAAGCGTTCCCGCTGCCGCCGTCCATGATTGTGCGAACGAAGAAATCACTGCACTGCTACTGGCTGACGAAGGACGCCAAACTGGAGGACTTCCGCCGTGTGCAAAAGCGCCTGGTGGCGCAGTTCGGCGGCGATCCGGCTTGCATCAACGAGAGCCGTGTGTTCCGTTTGCCCGGCTTCTATCACTGCAAGGCCGATCCGGTCATGGTGGAGTGCGTCAAGTTTAACCCGGAACTGAGGTATACGCAAAGTGAACTGGAGGCGCATCTGCCCCAGATACCCGATGAGCCGCAGGCCAAGGCACCTGTGCAGAAAGGAAACCGCAAAGGGCTGTTGCTGGTGGGCAAACGGTGTGCTTTTATTCAGCACTGCAAGGAAAAAGCCAAATCGCTCCCAGAAAATCAGTGGTATGCCATGATTACAAACCTCGCCGTTTTTGAAGGCGGCGAGGGTGCGATTCATGCGCTCTCCAAGCCGTACCCAAGGTACAGCCGGGCGGAAACCGAGGATAAGATTCAGCATTTCCTCGCTTCCGGCACCAAGCCTATGACCTGCGCGAAGATTGCCGAGTCGGGCTTCAAGTGTCCGAAAATAGAGACTGGTTCATGTACATGCAAGTCACCCGCCGCCCTTTGCTACAAGGCGCTGGATATAGAGGGACTCAGGGATTATCTCTCAAAGTGCGAGATCAAAAGCGCCACCCTGGACAACGTGCAGACGGCAAAGGAGTTTATAGCGGATTATCTCTACAACATCGAGCCGGTCATCGGCGAGACCTTTATCAATTACGAGATGAAGGCGTATTTCCGCTTCAAGGCCGCCGATTTAAAGCCGCTGCTGTCGTTGCACCGTGAGACTTACAAACAATATGCCGACAGCAAGGAAACCCGCCGTGAAACGGAGGGCGCGGAGCTTGCCGACTGGTATGAAATGACCGAGCGCGGCGGTCTGCGGTTTCTGCCCGGCATACTCGCCAATCATATGGCAAAGAACGTGTATGCCTTTTACGGCGCCGGCAGCTACTTCTTTTACGAAAACGGTGTGTATAACGCCCAGGAGGACTTGGCGGCTCAGGCGAAGGTGCGGGAATTTCTGATTCCTCGCTATGCCACTATGAACTCCATCATCGACGCCGTCGGGCAATGGCGGATGCAGATACGCAAAGCGGTGAGGGAAATCAACAGCAATCCCTTTATTATCAATGTCCGAAATGGACTCTACAACGTGCTGGACGGCAGCTTCAAGCCCCACACGCCGGAGTATTACTCAACGGTGCAGGTGGGCGCGACCTACGATCCGACGGCAAAATGCCCGCAGTTTATGAAGTTCCTCAAGGGCATCGTGCCGGGCGAGGAGATTCCATTACTGCAGGAGATTTTCGGCTATTTCCTCATTCCGGTGAACAAGGCACAGAAATCTTTTGTATTTGTGGGAGCGGCCAATGCCGGGAAATCAACGCTGTTGTCCATCGTGCAGGAGATACTTTTGGGCAGCGATAACGTGAGCAATATCCCCTGGCAGTCGCTGTCCGACCGGTTCAAGACCGCCGAGCTTTTCGGCAAGCTGGCGAATATCTTCGCCGATCTGCCCTCCAAGAGCATTGACGATAACGGGATGTTCAAGGCGCTCACCGGCGAGGACTATATCACCGCAGAGCGGAAAAACAAAGACCCTTTCAGCTTCCGTCCGTATGCGAGGCTGTTATTCTCCTGCAACGAGATACCAAAGAACTACAGTGACCGCTCGGACGGATTTTACCGCAGGCTCATCATCATTCGATTTGATAAATCGGTACCGGCGAATAAGCGAGACCCCAACCTTCGTGAGAAGCTGGCGGTGGAGCGCGACGGCATCTTCATGTGGGCGCTGGAAGGATTGAAGCGGCTCACATGGCTAACAGCTACATCTTCACCGAGACTCAGCGGACGAAGAATGAGCTTCTGCGCTACAAGGTGGAAAGCAACAGTGCGCTGATGTTCCTGGAAGAATGCTGTGAGATCAATGCGGATGCGGAGTGCGTCCGTGAAGAACTGTTCCAGCAATATCGTGATTTCTGCAACAAAAACGGCATGAAGCCGCTGTCCCAGACCAATTTCAACAAGGACGTGGAATCGGCGGATGAACGGATTTTGCGCTCCGTTGACAAGCTCGGAAAACGGCGGACTTGGCGGGGTTTACGGCCTCAGCCGTGATCCTTTGACGAGTTTGACGGGATTTTTCTATTCCTTGCGTATAGACCAGAGGGGAGATATAAGTGCAAAAAAATAAAAGAATATATAAAGGGTGTGGATTACTTGTCAAATCCGTAAAAAACGACGCATGCATTGAAAGGACAGGGGCTGCGATGGTCAAAGACTGGCTGCCAAGGCCGTCAAAGCCTGTCAAACACGAGGTGAGACTATGCTTGAAAAAGATATTGTAGCCGCTATCCTGCGGTATTTAAAGACTGTGCCCATGTGCTTTGCTTGGAAAGAGCATGGCGGAATGTACGGTACAGCCGGTATCCCCGATGTGATTGTCTGCTTTCGAGGGCGGTTCGTCGCCTTTGAGGTCAAGACACCATCTGGGAAGCTGACGAAGCTACAGGAAACAATGATTGCGAAAATTAAAGCCGCCAAGGGCGAAGCCTGCAAGGTTACCAGTGTCGAGGAAGTGAGGAAAATCCTTAAAACCTTGGAGGTACCCGCTTATGACGATAGCTTGGATATATTTAGATAAAAAGACAGCCGCGATTGACGCGCTGAAGGATTACGCCAGCATGGAGTATATCATACAGAACCATCCGGATGAAGTGGAGAATGTGCGTGACCGCATGACCGCGCTCCCTTCTTCTGTTCCCACCGGCATACCGAGACAGAAAGACCCTCACGCTGTGGAGGCACGGCTGGCGGCATCACTGGATGAGATTGATGTGCTGAAGGAACGCTACCGCCGGGCATTGGAATACATGGAGTGGTTTCACCCGGCATGGGATGCGCTGACGGAGGATGAGCAATTCATTCTGACGGAGTTTTATCTGCACGATGATATCAGCAAGACCGAAGCCATCCTGAATATCGGTGAACGGTTGTATCTGGAACGCGCTCAAGTCTACCGGAAAAAAGATAAAGCATTGGAACATCTCACCCTCTTGCTGTATGGCAAATGAGATTTTTATGAGACGATTTTTGCTTTTGAAGGCGCTATACTGATATTATCAAAAACTATGAAGACCGCAGAAGCCTTTGGAGACACACTCTCCAGGGGCTTTTGCTTTGCCCAGGAGGTGATTCAAGTGCCGTACAAACCCAAGACACCCTGCTCCCATCCCGGCTGTCCCAAGCTGACCGCCACCCGGTTCTGCCCGGAGCATGAGAAGCAGGAAAACAAACACTATGAAAAACACCAGCGCGACCCCGCCGCCAAGAAACGCTACGGCCGCGCCTGGAAGCGAATCCGTGACCGCTACATTTCTACCCACCCGCTGTGTGAACAGTGCGAAAAGTACGGCAAGGTCACGCCCGCTCAGGAGGTACACCACATCAGACCCCTCTCCCAAGGCGGCACTCATGATTTTGATAATCTTATGAGCCTTTGTACCTCCTGCCATTCCGAGATTACCGCTCGTGAAGGCGGTCGCTGGGGTAAGTGATGATTTTTCCACAGACCCGGAGGGGGTATCCGAATCTCTGTGACCTTATCGCAGGAGAACGGGCATGGGGTCACGCACACAAAAATTGCGGTTCAAACGGGGGATTAACCCCTGCCTGTTTTGGGGACCCCACAAAGTCGCATGACTTTGTGGGAGAGGAGAAGCAACGGAACGAGTGAGCTTTTCGTGCTTGCACGAAAACGAACGATATGGAGTTCGCGACGACGAAGGAGGTGATGCACGTGGCGAAAGACGGAACAAACAGGGGCGGTCGCCGTGTGCGCGCCGGTGATAAGCCGCTGCCATTGGCGGACAAAATTTCTGCGGGCAAGGCGGCACAGGTGCTGGAGGTGACCATGCCTCCGGAAACGGTGTTGGAAGCGCCGGACTTAGAGGTTACATCGGATTTGCCCGGTGAGGATATGCCGGCGCCGAGCGACTATCTCAGCGCACGGCAAAAGGACGGTAAGCCGCTGGGCGCTGATGCGCTGTACATCGAAACCTGGAAATGGCTCAAGGAGCGGGGATGTGAGAAATTCGTCAATCCCCGATTGATTGAAGCCTATGCCCAGGCGTTCACCCGCTACATCCAGTGCGAGGAAGCCATCAGCATTTACGGTCTGCTGGGCAAGCACCCGACCACGGGCGGCGCCATTACCAGCCCGTTCGTGCAGATGAGCCAGTCCTTTCAGAAACAGGCCAATCTCATCTGGTATGAGATTTTCGATATCGTAAAACAAAACTGCACCACGGCTTTCGTGGGCAATCCGCAGGACGACATCATGGAGGCGCTGCTCTCCGGAAGAAAGGGGCGATAACGCATGAAAACGACAGAACGATTTGAAAAAGTGAATATTGATAAGCTGGTTCCATACGCCAGAAATGCCCGCACCCACAGCAAGGAGCAGGTGCTTCAGCTGAGGGCTTCCTTGAGGGAGTTCGGCTTCGTGAATCCTGTCATCGTGGATAAGGATTACAACATTATAGCCGGGCATGGGCGTATCCTTGCCGCCAAGGAGGAAGGCATCTCCGAGGTGCCGTGTGTGTTCGCCGAGCATCTGACAGAGGCACAGAAAAAGGCATATATCATTGCCGACAATCGCCTGGCTCTCAATGCCGGATGGGATGAGGAAATGCTGTCGGTGGAGATTGCCGATTTGCAGGGTGCGGATTTTGACCTTGCCCTCCTCGGCTTTGATGACGCCGAACTCAACAAGCTGCTGACAGATGATGAAGATGTGCAGGATGATGATTTCGATGTGGACAGTGAACTGCAGAACCCCGCCGTCACCCAAGCAGGCGACCTGTGGCTACTGGGTAAGCACCGTCTGGTCTGCGGCGATAGCACCAAAGCGGACACCTTCGATTTGCTTATGGAAGGCAAACATGCCAATCTCGTGGTGACCGATCCACCGTACAATGTGAACTACGAAGGTGCAGCGGGCAAAATCAAAAATGACAATATGGCGGACGAAAAGTTCTACACATTCCTGCTGGACGCTTTCACCCATACGGAAAAAGCTATGGCGAAGGACGCCAGCATTTATGTGTTCCACGCCGACACCGAAGGGTTGAACTTCCGCCGGGCGTTTGCCGACGCCGGATTCTACCTCTCCGGCACTTGCATCTGGAAAAAGCAGTCGCTGGTGCTGGGACGCTCTCCCTATCAGTGGCAGCATGAGCCGGTGCTGTTCGGCTGGAAGAAATCCGGCAAGCACGCCTGGTACTCCGACCGCAAGCAGTCTACCATTTGGGAATTCGATAAGCCGCGCAAGAATAGCGATCATCCGACAATGAAGCCGGTGCCGTTGGTGGCGTATCCCATTACCAACTCCAGCATGACCGGCTGCATCGTGCTTGATCCCTTCGGCGGTTCCGGCTCCACGCTCATTGCCTGTAAGCAGACCGACCGGGTGTGCTACACGGTAGAGCTGGATGAAAAATACTGCGACGTCATCGTAAAGCGGTATATCGAGCAGTCCGGCGCGGATGGTGTGTATCTCGTCCGTGATGGCGAGAAAATCGAATATGCTAAAGTGCCGGGGGTGACCAGTGATGAGTAAAACATTGACCCTCGGCTCATTATTTGACGGCTCCGGCGGCTTTCCGCTTGGGGCCGTTTTAAATGGGATCAAGCCTTTGTGGGCATCGGAAATTGAACCGTTCCCCATCCGGGTGACCACCAAACGGCTGCCAGAAGTAAAACACCTGGGCGATATCTCCGCCATCAACGGGGCGGAAATCGAACCGGTGGACATTATCACCTTCGGCTCACCCTGCACTAATCTTTCAGTGGCGGGCAAGCGTGAAGGCTTAGATGGCGAGCAGTCCTCGCTGTTCTTCGAAGCCGTGAGAATCATAAAAGAAATGAGGTGTGCGACTAATGGACAATATCCACGATGGATCTGCTGGGAGAATGTCCCCGGCGCCTATTCCAGCAACAAAGGCCAAGATTTCCGACAAGTCCTTACCGAGATCACAAAAATCACGGATGAAGCCTATGTTGTTCCTATGCCTGAAAAGGACAAATGGCTCACAGCAGGCGAAATCGTGGGAAACGGTTTCTCCCTCGCCTGGCGTACTCTTGACGTGCAATTTTGGGGAGTCGCCCAGCGAAGGCGTCGCTGTTACCTTGTCGCAGATTTTGCAGACGAATGTGCCGGAAAAGTATTATTCGAGTTCGAACGCCTGTCAGGGTATTCTGCGGAGGGCTTCGGCCCGTGGCAAGGAGCTGCCGGAGGTACTGCGGATCGCGCTGGAAACACAGGCGGCTGCACGGTTCTGAATGACCAGGGCGGCAGCCGGATGAGTATTTCGGAGGATATCGCCGGTACGCTTCGAGCGGAGGAGCATGGACACTCACCCTGCGTTTTGGAAGCCAGCGGATTCTGCACCGAGCATAGCGCCAAATCCCGCAGTATCGGCTACGAAAAAGAAAAGTCGCCAACACTTCGAGCCGGAGTCGTGCCGGCTGCGGTAGCGATGTTTGAGAACCATAGTCAGGATACGAGATACACCGGCCCCGTTGAAGTAGCTCCGACTGTTTCAGCGAATTATGGAATGGGCGGCAATAATCAGCCGTTTGTTGTAGATGAGGGCAGTGTTCCCCTCACCCTGAAAATTCGCTCCGGCTGTGAGGGCGGCGGCAAAGGCGCGCTGATTCAGGAGGGTCAGTCGGCTACGCTTTCCACTGTCAACGACCAGTCGGTGTTTGTACCATTCCGCAAAGGCACCCGCCCGCACAATAAGGACGAAGGGCAGAAATGGGAGCAGGCGGAAACCGCCAATACGCTAAATACCTTTGATACCGGGGAGAACCGCTGCAACGAACTGGCGGTCAAGGCGAACGTCGCCCCCGTGGCTTACGGCATCTGCTCTCAGGCCAGCAACGCCATGCAGTCGGATAATCCCCACAGCGGCATCTATGAAGCTGACACCGCCAGAACACTGGACGCCGGGGGCGGCAATCCCACCTGCAACCAGGGCGGTATTGCTGTATGCGTTCAAGGCTCCATGATCGGGCGTGAGGAAAAGAACGGTCCCCAAGGCAGCGGTATCAACGAGGAAACGGCGTTTACTTTAAACACCGCCGACCGCCACGCAGTCGCCTACGCCATGACCACCGGCAGTTATGCCGAGGTACACGAAGAACAAGCGGCCACGCTGATGGCACGAGATTATAAAGACCCGCAGGTGGTGAACCAACCGCAGTATCTTGTTCGCAGGCTGACCCCAACGGAGTGCGCCTTGCTCCAAGGTTTCCCACCGGATTGGTGCATCGACCTCGAAACACCGAAGCCTACCGATGAGGATATTGCATTTTGGACGGAGGTGTTCGACACATACGCTCGGATAAACGGCAAGAAGCCCAAAACCCGCAATCAGATCATCAAGTGGCTCCAAAATCCCCACACCGATTCCGCTGAATACAAAATGTGGGGCAACGGTGTGGCACTTCCATGCGTCCGCTTTGTGATGGCCGCCATAGCGTACTTTACACAAAGGGAAGCCACAGAAATGCCTTGATATTTGGTAGGTTTATATCTCCCATATCGCTTGCTATTATCACGGTTTAGAGCGAATATGTACCTACCAAAAAACAAGGAGGATTTGCACATGGAAATCAGATTTAATGTAACAGGTGCAGAGCGCAAGAAGCTGGTGACGGCGGTCAATGAGATTCTCGGAGAACCCATGAACTACATGGGCGCACCCACCTTCGCCTACATTGTCGGCGAATACACTATTGACCGCAACGGAACGCTCACGGGTGACGGCTCCATCTCCGAAGATGCCAACGACAGGCTCATCAAGGAACTGAACCAGCGGGGCTTTATCGGCGAGGCTGCCGACCGGGGCGGTTCGGAGGAGATTGAGGAAACTGCGGCTGAAGCTGAACCAGCGAAAATTGACGGCTTGACCATCGAAATGCCCAGGGAAGGCTTCAGCGACGCCGCCATCGACAATCTGGAAAAGCTGGTCATGAGCAAAACGGCGCTCATTAAAAAAGCCTTCGGTGTGGATGCATTGCCCATTGAGGTAACCGAGGATAAGATTTGCTTCCCCTGGTTTCACCCGCAGGGAGACGAAGCATTGATTAGAACCTACACAAAGTTCATCGCCGCCCTCTGCGCCACGGCAAAGGAGCAAAAGCGCGTCACTGCCAAGGAAAAATCGGTGGACAATGAAAAGTATGCATTCCGCTGTTTCCTGCTTCGATTAGGCTTCATCGGTGAGGACTACAAGGCAGAGCGAAAAATTCTGCTCCGCAACCTTTCAGGAAACGGTAGCTTTAAAAGCGGCAGCCGCAAAACGGCAGATTCGGAGGTAACCGCTGATGAATAATGGATTCCCATCCAGAGAAATTGTGGAGTGTGTCCGCAGGGAGTACCCTGTTGGCACAAGAGTGGAACTGGTGCGGATGGATGATGCCCAGGCTCCGCCCATCGGCACACTCGGCACAATCCGGGGTGTGGACGACACCGCATCGCTTTTGGTGCGCTGGGACAACGGCAGCGGATTGAACGTGGTCTATGGCGAGGACATAGTGCGTAAGGTAGCTGCGGTCAAAACGGTCTGCTATGAAAAGACTGATGAATGGAACACTCGTGAGGAGGCGGAGCAGTTTTTCCTCCGAGCCATGGCAAGCTCCGAGGGCAGTGAATGCAACCGCTATGTCAACATTTATACCCAATTGAAAATGGGCAAAGAGGTCTGCACCGATGAGGATTTCTAACCCACTAAATGCGGTATATACTGCCCATAATATACACAATATCCTGCGAAAACATTGTGTAGTATATTCCTCAGAATTGACTTGCTATTATCCTCTTTTAGAGCGAATATGTGTACTACCGAAAGGGAAAACACACAAAACGGAGGAACGCAAAATGAACGAAAAACTGGCAAGGCAGATTGAGGAAATGAAAAAACAGACCATCGGCGTCGAGGTCGAGATGAATAGCATCGGACGGGAAAAGGCAGCACGGATCGCCGCCGCCTTCTTCGGAACACACCGGTATGAGAATACGGCGGGCAGGAACGGCTACAGCACATGGTCGGCATGGGATGATGGGGGCAGAGAATGGAAATTCCAAAGGGACATCAGCATTGCGGGACCCGACAGCGAAAAATGCGAGCTGGTCACCCCAATCCTTACCTACAGCGACATTGAAATCCTGCAGGAGCTCATCCGCAAGCTGCGACACGCCGGAGCGAAAAGCGATGCCTCAAGGGGCTGCGGAGTCCACATCCACATCGGGGCAAACGGCCACACATCGCAGACCCTCCGCAACCTCGCCAACATCATGGCAAGCCACGAAAGCCTGATCGCCGACGCCCTTGACCTCGACAGGGGCAGGATGAGCCGCTACTGCAGAACGGTTGACCCAAGGTTTTTAGAGCAGGTCAACAAAAGAAAGCCCCAGACCATGTCAGCCTTGGCGGACATTTGGTACGGCTCCCACGGCACGAACTACGGCAGAGACCACCATTACAACGACAGCCGCTACCATATGCTCAACTACCATGCGACCTTCACAAAAGGGACGGTGGAGTTC
>ULXL01060131.1_pt1 | contig 49970 bp, 46 predicted proteins | sample 1961241 | NCBI WGS metagenome assembly ULXL01 (sample SAMEA4835837, study PRJEB28245) | human gut metagenome | biome: gut microbiome; material: fecal sample | place: Denmark | collected 2008
GAAAAGCTGAACGACCAGAGCCGCAAGGACGATGTTGTGACATTCGAGGAATTGGGCGTTGACCGCCTGTTCGTGGATGAGGCGCATTTCTACAAAAACCGTGCGAAACGTTGTGCATAAGTCGTAGCAGACAGCTATGACGAAAAGCACCATGCGATAGCACTTGATATATCAAGAAAATATCGTAGAGAACTCAAATCTCAAATTCAGAGGCGAAATTCCTCTGCCGTACAGAATCAATGCCGGAAAGGAGAAATCCCACAGCGGTCTGTCAAACCGCAGGCAGTACGAGAGCTAATACTCCACTGTGCGTTGTCTATCTGTAAATAGACAGGGTACAAAGCGTGGTGAAGTCGTAACCTGAAAACCTAAACCGAAAGGCATGGATAATAATGGTGCGGGCTTCCGAAACCTATGGCTATCCAGTAGTGAAAGCTATGCAGCATCGTAAGAGTGCTTGGCATCCGAAAGGATGAAGATTGGAGAAAGCAGATACGGCTGGTTTTTCCGTATATGCCCCATGAAATGAAATATTCATGCGGAACCACACAACAACTGTGATTCAAAGTGTGGTTAGGTTCTCCCGGTGTAAGGTAGCGGCCTAAGGGTTTCAACGGTCTATTGACCACAAGGATAGAGATTTGGGAACGTTTGAGAGCCTGTATTTGGAGTGTTACAGCACAATGAAGAATACAGGAAGTCAGCCGTGCCATAGTAGTCTGCAATTGGGTAATGCCAATTACACGGGGCTGAAATGCCCCACGGCGAAGGGCACGAGTCAGATTGATTTGTAAATTTCACGAAAGAAAATCCAATAACTCCCTGAAAGACGGGTGACGAACTGCGAGGTGAAAACCTTGTGCATTTAAGCGTCAGATTTTCAACAGAAAAAGAATTGAAACAGTTTCAAGACCTGCTCTATGAAAAATCGGGGCAAGGCGTTTCATTCACGGGACTGTTGGAAGCAATGGTCAGCGAAGTGACTATTGTAACCGCTGTTCATAACATCAAGTCCAACAAGGGCAGCAAAACTGCCGGTGTGGACAGGATGAAAATGGACAAGTATCTGCAAATGCCAAAAGAAGAACTATTTCAGTTGATTCAATCAAATATCTCCAATTACAAGCCGAAGCCAGCCAAACGGAAGTATATCGAAAAGGCAAACGGCAAAAAGCGACCTCTGGGTATTCCCACTGTATTGGATAGGATTATACAGGAATGTATGCGACTGATTCTGGAACCGATATGCGAAGCGAGATTCTATCCGCACAGCTATGGTTTCCGTCCTTACCGGGCGCAGAAGCACGCTATCCGGGATATTGTCAATGTCATCAATGCAAGTGTGAAATCCAAAGACCAGCCGGTATGGGCAGTCGAGGGAGATATAAAGGGCTGTTTTGACAACATCAATCACAGATTGTTGCTGAAAAAGCTATGGCGAATCGGAATCCACGATAAGAGGGTTCTGAAAATCATCAGCCAAATGCTAAAAGCCGGATATATCGATCAGGACTTATACCATGCAACAGAAATGGGAACACCACAGGGCGGTATATTATCTCCGTTGCTGTCCAATGTGTATCTCAATGACTTTGACTGGTATGTGGGGCGCTGCTATATGGAGCCGCACCGTCAATGCAAGCACAAATGCAACGATACCCGAAGGCTGAAATGGTCTGGAATCACCCCGAAATACAATTTTCGCTATGCGGATGATTGGGTGATCCTGACCTCTACGGAACAGGAAGCGTTCCGTATGAAGCATGAACTGACAAAGTATTTTAAGCATCGCATGAAGTTGGAACTGTCACAGGAAAAGACCTATGTAACCGATTTGAGAAAGAATGGTATTCATTTCCTCGGTTACATAGTCAAGGCAGAACGAAAGAGGAAAACACCAGACCCAGCCACATGGTCAGATAATCTGGTAGGAAAGCCATTCCCTGATATGGAACGATTGACGAAGAAAATCCACACCTTGCAAAAAGAAGTTAGGAAAATTGGATTATACACGCAATCCAACACGCAGGCGGCTCAAATCCAGTATGTGAACTCCGTGATTATGGGACTGGCACAGTATTTGCAACCCTCTATCTGTTCTCATGCCTACCATGCCATTGACCGTAGAGTGAATAATACGGCGTTGGCAGTATGGAAAAACCTGTTTCCCAAGCAGTACAACCAAATGCAGGTGCCGTTAAAGGAATTAAGTAATCTGCCACATCGGCACGAAGGTTATGACAGTAAAACCTTCGCAATTCAAATTGATGGGAAATGGTTCGGAATAACCTATGCGTTTATTACACACAGTCGTTATGAAAGCAAACCATTTGACCAGAAAATGACCCCTTATACGGAGGATGGACGCAGGCGGTATGTAAATTATCGTACCAAGCATAAACCGTTGCCCTGTGACCGCCCCTCCATCAATACACCCGAAGATATAGCCTTATCCATCTACGCTAGCGGCAAGGGATGGAAAGCCAATTTCGAGTATTTTATGAATCGGGAATATGCCTACAACCGAGATAAGGGAAAATGCAAATGCTGTGGTAGATATTTCTCTGAACTGATTCCGAAACATTGTCATCATGTAAATCCACGACTTCCGATTGAAAGAATCAACAAAGTTCCAAATTTAGCATGGCTATGTATACCGTGTCACCGCATGGTACACAACAGTCCTATACCGCCAGAGTTGGATGCCAAGGCGGTACGCAAAATCAAGAAATATCGCGAAAAACTCAAAAAGTGAAATTTACAAGTGCGCTGTATTCGTGAGGGTACAGATGCAATGAAATCAGTAGAAAGTAAGTCAATCTGATGGTAGGCCGGGTGCGCTGAAAGGTGCACGCCCGGCGTGAGACGGGGGAAAATCCGGAGGAAACGAATGTGCGGCTTCGCCGCACATCACGTTCAAAGGATTACCTATCGTCATTGTTCCTTTACACGAAGATGCGAAATGTCGCAGGCTTGGCGCAGACCGAAGCCCAGAAATCCTCTGACCTCTTTATGAAATGCCGATATATGGACGAGCTGACGGACAACCGGGGAATTGTGTTTGCGACCGGTACGCCGATCTCCAACTCCATGACCGAGATGTACACCATGCAGCGGTATCTTCAGTACGACACTCTGCGCTCACAGGGCTTACAGCACTTTGATGCATGGGCATCCACATTCGGCGAAACCATCACGGCTATCGAACTTGCACCGGCAGGAACGGGCTATCGTGCAAAGACACGGTTCGCCCGTTTTTATAATCTCCCCGAACTCATTTCCATGTTCAAGCAGGTTGCGGATGTGCAGACTGCCGATATGCTGAAACTCCCTGTTCCCGAAGCGGAATACCACAATGAGGTCATTAAACCATCCAAGTTCCAAACCGACATGGTTGCGTCTTTTTCCGAACGTGCCGAAAAGGTCAGAAACGGCATGGTGGATGCAACAGTAGATAACATGCTGAAAATCACCAATGACGGCAGAAAGCTCGCCCTCGACCAGCGCTTAACCGATGACCTGTTGCCCGACGACCCTGAAAGCAAGGTCAATCTGTGTCTCGATAACATTCACAGGATATGGGAAAGCAGCAGTGAGCAGAAATCTACGCAGCTCGTGTTCTGTGACCTTTCCACACCGCATGGCGACGGAAAGTTCAATGTGTACGACGATCTGAAAGCAAAGCTGATTCGCATGGGTGTACCCGAGACGGAAATTGCCTTTATTCACGATGCCAAGACCGAAGCGCAAAAGGCGGCGCTCTTTACCAATGTTCGTGCGGGCAATGTCAGAATCTTTCTTGGATCAACCGCAAAGATGGGCGCAGGCACAAATGTGCAAAAACGCCTGATTGCAGAACATCATTTGGATATTCCATGGCGACCATCGGACATTGAGCAGCGCGAAGGCAGAATTCTTCGTCAGGGCAACGAGAATAAGCGCGTAGATATCTTTCGGTATGTCACCGAGAACACCTTTGACAGTTATATGTGGCAGACGATTGAGAACAAGCAGAAGTTCATCTCACAGATCATGACGAGCAAAAGCCCTGTCCGTTCCTGCGAGGATGTGGATGAAACCGCACTTTCGTATGCGGAGATCAAGGCGCTTGCCACGGGCAATCCGCACATCAAGGAAAAGATGGATTTGGAGATTGAAGTATCAAGGCTGAAGCTTGTGAAGGCAAACTACCTCTCTCAGAAATACGCACTTGAGGATAGCCTGCTTAAGCATTACCCAAAGGAGATTCGATTAACGCAGGAGCGAATCAAGGGATATGAGGCGGATATTGCTCTGTATGAGCAGCACAGGAGCGAGGACTTCCCCGGTATGCTGTTGTGCGGTACGCACTACGCCGAGAAAAAGGATGCGGGCGCAGCGATCCTAGAAGCCTGCAAAGCCATGACTTCGCCTGAAGCCAAGGAGATTGGAACCTATCGCGGATTCACACTGCTGTTATCCTACGATGTTCTTTCCAAAGTGTTTCGTATGACGCTGCGGGGTGAACTGTCTCACACCGTTGAGCTTGGAAGCGACATCTACGGCAATATTCAGCGTATGGAAAACATGTTCGAAGCGTTTCCCGTTCGGTTTTCCGCCTGTGAAAAGGCGCTGGTTACGCTAAAAGAACAGATGGAAAATGCCAAAGCGGAGGTGGAAAAACCCTTTGCGCAGGAGCAGGAGCTCTCTGAAAAGACTGCGCGTCTTGCAGAACTCGATGCGCTGCTCAATATTGACAAGCGAGAAAATGATGTGCTGGATGCCGAGCCGGAACATCAGGATGAGCGTACCCAAGCCAAGGAAGAAATTGAGCGATGATTGACGAAAGAAAATATGTAACCAAAGAGGAGATTGAGCAGGCTCGGCAGCTCGATCTCCTTTCCTATTTACAGCGATATCGACCGGATGAGCTTATTAAAGTCACACGTGGCGTATATTCCCTGCGCTCCCACGACAGCCTGAAAATCTCCAACGGCAAGTGGTACAGATGGTCAAAGGGCGTTGGAGGCGTATCCGCGCTTGACTATCTTGTAAAGGTTGAAGATATGCCTTTTGTCGAAGCTGTAAGGCATTTATGCGGATGTACAAAGCACTGGCCATTTCCGAAAACAACGCCGCAACCGAAAGAACCCAAACCTTTTGTTCTTCCCAAATGCCATTCCGATAATAAGCGTGTAATCCAATACCTGATGCAGCGCGGCCTCTCTGAGGAAACCATTCAAATGTGCATCGATAAAGGGATTCTGTATGAGGATTATCGGCATAACTGCTGTTTTGTGGGCTTTGACACGCAGGGCGTCCCCCGTTACGCCATGCTCCGAAGCAGCGACCCCGCCTCCACGTTTTTGCGGGAGGTTGAGGGCAGCGACAAGCGATATTCTTTCAGCCTGCCACCGCAGGAGCGTTCCCATAGGCTGTTCCTGTTTGAGAGCGCTATAGACTGCCTATCTTTTGCGGAATTGCAGCGCATGGGTGGAAATGACTGGAAGATAGACAATTACCTTTCCCTGTCGGGTGTTTACCAACCGAGGAAGGAGCTTTCGAAAACGCCGCTCCCCATAGCACTCGTGCAGTTTTTTCAGGATAACCCGCACATCAACCACATTACTCTGTGCCTGGATCATGATGACGCGGGCTTAAGAGCGGCGATGGCGATCAGTGCCTTATTGCCCGAACGCTATACTACGGAGCTGCTGCCGCCGGAGGTCGGCAAGGATTACAATGAGCAGCTCATGGAAACGAGGAACATCACAGCACAAATCAGGACGAGGGGCGCGAAAAGCGCCCTTCACCATTTCAAGGAGGAGAGACAACGATGAAGCCGGCCATATGGGAGTATCGCTCTTTACAGCAAGAAGATATGGAATGACTCATTTCTCGGACAGCAGGATCGGTGCGATGCTCTGCATCGTACTAACGAGCATTGGATAATGCCAGCATTATCCGCCCGTAAGGGGATGTCCCCTTAAACCCCATCAACAGCAAAGGAGGCTTTATGCTCAAACGAAATATTAAAATAACCTTTCGGCTGAACGCTAAAGAGCATCAGCAACTGAAAAAGAACGTCAAGAAAACAGGACTTTCGCAGGAAACATATATTCGCACATTGCTTGCCGGCTATGCGCCAAAGGAGCTTCCACCGCCCGATTATCATTCCATGATGCGCGAACTGAACGCCATCGGCAACAGTATCAATCAGATCGCCGCCCGTGCAAATGCAACGGGCTTTTTCCTTGCTGAAGAATACGCCATGTACATGCAAGAATTTCGACGCATCGCTCTTGCAATACAGCGGGCTGTGACGCAGCCAGAGCTGCGTTGATATGGCTACTACCCGAATATGGAAGGTGGACACCCACCTCCCTCGCGTTCTCGAATATGCAAAGGACGAGAGCAAAACCGCAAACCCCTCATGGAGCAAGGATGAGTATCAGACCATGCGCGATGTGATGGACTATGCGATGGACGATTTCAAGACCGAGCAGCAGTATTACGTCACCGCTCTCAACTGTAATGCCGACTGTGCCCGGGAACAGATGCAGATGACAAAGCGGCAGTTCGGCAAAACGGACGGTATCCTTGCTTTCCACGGTTATCAGAGCTTTGCCGAAGGCGAGGTGGATGCGGATACGGCGCACAGGATCGGTGTGGAACTTGCAAATGAGCTATGGCCGGATTTTCAAGTGATCGTAGCTACCCATCTTAATACCCATTGCTTTCACAACCATTTTGTCCTCAATTCTGTATCGTTTCTGCATGGCAAAAAATTCAACGCCTGCAAGGAGAGTTATGCGAAAATGCGGGCGACTTCCGACAGGCTGTGCAGGGAACACGGGCTTTCGGTGATTACAGAACATAGAGCGTACTACCCGAAGCACTATGCTGAATGGGAAGCGGAGCGGAAAGGGCAGCCAACATGGCGAAGCGCGATCCGAGAAGATGTTGACAAGGCAATCATGGCAAGCATGAGCTTTCAGGCATTTCTCCGTTCCCTTAAAAGCATGGGATACGAAGTCAAAACAGGCGTAAAGCACATGGCGGTGCGCCCGCCGGGTAAGGAACGCTTCGTGCGGCTGCGTTCGCTTGGGGATAGCTACACCGAAGAAGCTATAAAGCAGCGCATATTGAAGCAGCGTGCACCAGAGCGCCCGCTGAAGCCTGTGCCGCCGAAAATCGTGCGGATAAGAGTACAAGGCGACTTTCATCTATCCAAAATCACATGGAAAGGACTTCGCGCACTCTACTACTTCTATTTAAGAAAGCTCCGTGCTGCACAAAAGCAGCCGCAAGGCAAAGCATTGTATTTACTGCGCGAGGACTTGCGGCATTTAGACGAGCTCGATGAACAATCCCGGTTTCTGTTTAGGCATGGCATCGACACGGCAGAGCAGCTCACCGATTACAGAGCATCGGCAGACGCACAGATCAAAAGCCTGTATTCCGAGCGCAAGACGCTTCATAACGAGCAGCGCCGACATGATGTTCCCGAGGCGCGCATGGTGGAGATCCGCGCGCGAATTGCCGCCATATCCGCGCAGGCAAAACCGCTTCGTCGGAGCATGAAGCTGTGCGACGCCATTATGGAACGCGCTCTTGTGCTTGCCGAAAAGCAGACGCAGATAAAGCAAATGGAAAAGGAGGAAAAAGGTCATGAAAAAAAGCAGATAAAGAATCGCCGTCGCGCTATTGAATAAAGTCTTGCTTTGGAGGAATAATAGAAGTAAAATAGAAGATAATTAGAGTGCCTTTGGAGGGAAATCATGCAGGAGATAATCGAAACATATTTGGAAAAGTATCTTCCGAGAAAGGATATTATCCACCGTTTGCCCGTTTCCCTGCCCATCTCAAAGGTGTGGCCGGAGCTTCAAAAGGCGAGGAAGGATAAATCCGAAAGTCTTCCGCTTCTCTCCATAGACGGCAAACCGTTTTGGTGGGTACTGACGGAAAGTATCTCGTCACAAGCTGATGAAGTCATTTCTCTTGCGCGGCGAGAGATCGTATTTGACCGTCCGGAATACGAAGAAGCGTTTCGGGAAGCGGTTTTAGACGAGGCCGTGTATTCAAGCGTTATAGAAGGCGCGTTCACCACCAAGAAGGAAGCGCGGGAGTTTATCCATGAAGGGCGCTCACCGAAGAATAAATCCGAGCAGATGGTGAAGAACAATTACGAGGCGCTCACCTATGTTCTTGAACACATTGATGAGTCGATCACCGAGCAAACGATATTTGACATATATGCGCTTGTGACAAAGGACACGCTTGAAGCTGACGTGCCGACAAATGCTTACCGCAGCGAAAGCGTATTCGTGCAGTCAAGCCGTGGCGAGATCGTTCATACTGCGCCCGAAGCCGAAAAGGTTTCTGGCATGATGGCGTCGCTGCTTGAATTCATAACCAACAACGAATTGTCGCCGCTCATCAAAGCCTGTATCGCGCATTTCTACTTCGTCTATGTCCACCCCTTCATAGACGGGAACGGAAGAACTGCGCGGGCGCTTTCCTTTATGATGCTGTTGCAGGCGGGTTATGATTTTTTTCGCTATTTCTCCATATCCGGTGTGATCGCGGAGGAACGCGCCAAGTATTATAAGGCCATCAAGGATGTTGAGGACGACGACTTTGACATGACCTATTTCATCGACTATTACACGGGGATGCTCGCCCGTGCGGTAAAAGCCATGGAGGAACGGCTCGTTGACAAGGTCGTGATGGAGCAGACGCTTGATAAGCTGAAAGCAGCCGGCATGAACAGTCGTGTCATAGAGGGCGCGAAGTGGATTCTCACAAGCCCCAATCAATCCATTACCATAAAGGCATGGCAAAAGAAATTCGGCGTGGTGCTGGAAACGGCGCGGCAAGACCTCTTTAAGCTGGAGGACGCCGGAATCGTGCATCGCAAGCTGGTAAAACGGCAGTATGTGTTTGAAGTGAAAAAGTAGATAGTAAAGCCCTAATTAGCTCTATTAGCTGATAAGTGCAAATCATCAATGGTTTGAATGGCAACGATAACTTAAGTTACCATTCATGCTGTTTGTACAATGCGCCGCTATTGCCTTTTTATGATATTTTCCATTTGATTGACGCTCAGGTAGTAGTATAATAAATATATTAGCTTGCACAGTCAAACAGGACATCAGCAATGCGGATTTCGTCGGTAAAGTATGGTAATCATCGGTAAAGCTTTTTGTTTACTAGAGGAGGATGTTGAAAGAGAACCAGCTACCAAGCTGTGATAGGCTGAAGTGACCAGAGAGGTAAGAGGGCGAGGTGCTGAGTATAGCAATAATGGGAAGTTAGTAGTGACAAGTAAATAGTCACTACATAGCGGGAATTATCCTTTGCAGCATATGGGGTGTTTGGATGAATCAAATAAGCAAATGTCTGGACCAGCAAAAAATAAAAGCCATCTGTGATATTGTGGCTCACACATCTCAAGGATTGACAAAAAGCCAATTGACCACGCTATTAGGTCAATGTAGAATTTGTGTTGTTGATGATGGATCTTCCCGTAGTCAATTGGGATATACCATAGGTTTAAACAAAAGAGAATGGCTTTATAATTGCTTGGTAACAGAGATAAATAAGAGCCATTCATTTTGTAAAATTATTTCATTCTTGCAGACTGCGTTGAATCCCGCTTTATATACAAGCATTGATAGCAGGCAAAAATATAGATACCTGGTCGAGGAAACGAACAAAGTCCTTCTCTTTGCTGGGTTATCGATTGACCAAAGCGGACAATTGGTGGAGGTTTCGCAAGCGCAAACACTTACTGAAGTTGATCAACGAGTCAACCACTTGAAAAAAGCTCTATATGATCGTGCCATACATTCCGAGGTGCAGAAATACTGTGTTGAAGACTATTTGAGAGCGGATTATTATGATGCCGTGTTGGAGGCAACAAAAGGATTAGCTGAGCGTGTCAGGCAGATTTCTGGCTTGACCACAGATGGTGGGACACTTTTTCAAACTGCGTTTTCCAAGAACGATCCCTATATTTTCTTTAACGCAATGAAAACAGATAGCGAGCGCAGCGAATATACAGGCTTGAAGGAACTGCTTGAGGCAATATTCCACTTGGTCAGAAACCCAGCAGCGCATACCCCCAAAGTCAATTGGAAAACCGATGAAACGAAAGCACTTGATATACTTACATTAATATCGTTTGCGCATAAGTATTTAGATGAGTGCCACCGTATACCAGGAAAATAACGAGAGGATGCTTAGTATGGATAGACCTCAATATATAAGTTGGATTGTTCGAGAGGACGGGGTGGTTTTCGAAGACCAGCAGCCGTTGAACTGTTACAGGCTATCCTATGCCATAGATGATGCTATCCTCGATGACTGGGCGCTTCACATTAGAAGGCATTATGTTCCAGATGATGAATTGGAAGAAGATGCTGCGTTGAACAAGTTGACAATCGAGGAATACTTGCGCCAATATGTTATCCCACAAAAAGGGGAACCATTTGGGCCAACAGCACGGTCAAATGATATTAGTGAAATTCTGTTTGCGGATTTATTTGAATTTATTCTGAACTATGAAGTTCCCCGGTGTAAGCAGCACAACCGCTCTGGCAAAAACGAATCTGAGCATGGTACAGATATAATTGCATACAAGTTCTTTACTCAAGGAAAAGTCCCAAATAAGAACGATGAACTTGTGGCAGTAGAGGTAAAAGCGATTCTTTCTTCAAATGAGGCCGGTAAAGTAATTAAAGATGCAGTTACCGATTCAAAAAAAGACGAGGATCGAGTTTCTCACACTTTGAATTACTACCGAAAAAAGCTCCGCTTTATGGGGAAGTCAACAGAAGCAGCGGATGTAGCAAGGTTTCAACAAAAAACCGAATACCCTTATAGAACATCCTTTGTAGGGGCTGCCATTTCAAGCTTGTCAGCTGTCGAAAAGAAAGTCATTGTCGGTATTAAGGGAGCAGATTTGGAACTGAAAACAGATCAGTCCGTTTTTTACGTCCACGGAGCAGATTTGATGTCCCTGACACATCAAGTATTCGAGAGGTGTATTAAATGATTTTCTCAAATACTTCAAATTATATGCTCAAATACCAAAAGGCCAAAGCAAAACTTGTAGAGTATGACATTCCGCAAAAGGATTATCCTAAGTTTCCATTAAATTCGAACGAACTATCCTATCCTGTTGTTTACATACTTTCTCGATATGCCGAAAGTGTCATTGAAAACAACGTAGCTGACATGGAAGAATTTTCACCGCATTTAGTGGCTGCTTCACAATACTTTGATGCGGCTGTAGGGGCCAATGATCGTGCAGAATATGATGTTGATTTTTTGCTGTCTGGAGCCGCGTCCTATTTCCTCTCTGATGACTTTGGAAGCGCAAAAGTTTTATGCTCTGAGTTTTTTGCGCGAATAAATCCGGAAACCAACGGGCCTCAAAAAATCATGGGTAACTTTCTTGGGTATCTTCTACTGAATCGAGACTTTCATATAAGTGAAGAAACTCCTGATGGAAAAAAAGTCTGCCGTTCATTGCTGGCCTATTACAACACCGGAGAAGGGGCGGAGGAAATACAGAGTCTATTATCGGAGTATAGAAAAGTGATTTATGAAAATGATGCTCCGATGGAAATATACTATGTCGATATATTGTGCGCCATTGTCATGGTGTCTTTGTCCAAGTCATCGTGGAGCCTTCTACCCAGGTATTCCGAGTTAGATCAGTCCCTGTGGTCAGACTACCTTAAAAGTCCAAAGGCTCCAAGAATGCTGTGGCCTGCGCAACAGCTTATTGGCGAAAAGGGGGGGTTAAGGGGTCAGAGTGCGATAGTACAGTTGCCAACCGGAGTAGGAAAAACTAAAAGCATTGAGCTGATTATTCGTTCGTCTTTTGCCTCAGACAGGGCGACTACAGCAATAATAGTTGCTCCGCTCCGTGCTCTGTGCAATGAAATAGCAAATGATATGATTTCGGCATTCGGGGATGAGGTTTTAGTCAACCAGTTTTCTGATGTTCTCGAGGAAGACTTTTCTCTTGATTTATTCTTGTCCCTTAAATCGAAAATACTGATTTGTACCCCTGAGAAACTCAGCTATATCATTCATCACCAAGCTGATTTCCTGGATGAAATTGGTCTGTACATATTTGATGAAGGTCACATGTTTGATGACGGAAGTCGAGGGGCCATTTACGAATTACTGATTTCTGAAATCAGAGGGCATATTTTGTGGGAAGAGCAGATTATTCTTCTTTCCGCAGTGCTTTCCAATGCCGAACAAATTCAGACATGGCTTTTGGGAGAAAAGGGTGTTTTAGCGTCAGACCCTAAAATCAAAGCGACGCCTAAAACAATAGGATTTGCTTCTAAGACAACAGATATCCATTACTATTCGGATGATTCAACACGAGAGGATTTTTATGTTCCAAGAAGCATAGAAGTTGTTACCTTACAAAATCGCCCCGGTGAAAGGAAGCAACGGTATTTCCCAGAGTTAACAGATGCTAAAGATATTGCGATATATTACGCAAATAAGCTATGCAAAAATGGTGGAACCGCCATTTTTGCTAATCGAACCAGCACCGTGCTGACCGTAATCAACAGAATTATTGAATTAAGGGATCGGGGACATGACCTCGCTGAGATTAAAGGAAACAGCGATGGCGAGGAAATGAATCGACTGGCACAATTGATGTCCGACTATTATGGGGAACAGTATCCATATACGATTGCCTGCTATTTAGGAGTGGTCCCGCATTATTCTAACTTGCCTAATGGACTCCGTCTTGCTGTAGAGCATGCCTGTAGAAACAAAGCTCTGCGTCTGGTTGTCTGTACATCTACCCTTGCACAAGGAGTAAACATTCCGATAAAGTATCTTTTTATGACCAGTTTTATGGTTGCGAGAAATAGTATGCAGATCCGCAGTTTTCAGAATTTGATGGGACGAACTGCACGCTCTGGAATGTACACTGAAGGAAGTGTTATTGTTACAGATCCGCGGTTGTTTGACAATAGAAATAACCGGAGCAATGGTGGCAACTTGAGATGGAATGACTGTACAAAAATGTTCGATAGCAGCGCTTCGGAACCATGTGGAAGTTCAATTCTGTCATTAGTTCAAGATATTGTTATTGACTACCAAGCGGGATTTATTGGTTCAGAAGTAGTAAAGTTTATTATTGAAAACTACGGTAAAAATGATTGCTTCAATCAACTTATATCAGAGCTTTCTTCAGCACTTCTTGAAAGGTATCCGAGCAAGACCAACAATAATATTGCAGAATCAGTTAGTTTTCGGAAGCGTACCATGGAAGCTATCGAAAATCATCTGTGTTTCGTTTTTTCAAACGACGAAAATACAGATAGTCAAGCAATAGCATCTGAGATTTGCAAAGAGACGTTGGCATATTTTATGGCCAATGATGATGAAAAAGCCTTGTTAGAAAGAATCTTTGATATCATCGCATTGAAGATAAGTGAGTTTGACCATTCTCAGCTTAAGAATTATGCCAGAACTATGATTGGTATTGACCTTTCGTTACAGATTGAAAAATGGATAGCCGAAAACCACCTTACCCAGCAGAATTATACGAATGAACAACTGGTTAAGATGCACATATCCTTTTTCCTGGAAACCCATACACTCAAGAAAGAAATAGGCTGCTTTGCGGATATTTGCCAAATGTGGCTTGATGGCTGTTCATTTGTTGAAATGCATGAGTGTACATCCTTGCCGATAGCGGATCTTGAAGATATCTGCAGTAAGTCCATTTCTTACGAATTGAGTTTCTTTGTGGGGAACATCATTGATATCATTGAGATCAATGACGAAGACATAGTAAATCCCTTGCCAAACTTGCTCCTCCTGCAAAGGAGAATGAAATACGGAGTCAAAACTGAGACAGCTGTTTCAGTATGCGAGAAAGTCTTTAATGACCGATTTCTTGCAAACTTATTGGCAGAGGAAATAGGCTATGATGCAATCGAGGCTAATAACATCGTAGGAGCTTTGAAATCACATAAAGATGATATCTTGATACTTCTGTCGGACTATCCGTCATTCTTTTCTGCGCGAATCAAATGGGTGTGTAAAGATTAACATCCTTCTGAGCAATATGACACTATAACAAGTCAATTTCCCATTATGTTTATTATGCCACTCAAGGCGCTTCACCTGAAGCGCCTTTTTATATACCCGAAAATCAAAGAAAAGGAGCTGATAAAGCATGAGCCAGCAAGGAGAAGCAGCAGAACAAATCGTCAATATGGCGACTAACGTGACCGTCAAAGGCGTGGAATGTGCGACCAATCTTGCAGGAAAGGGAGCTCTATCCCTTGCCACCTTCCTTATCGCCGTTTTGAAAGATCAAAAGCGCACCAAAGGCAAGGCGCGCATGAAGGCTTTTAACGGCAAGCCCACCAAAGTATTTGTCATCAAAAACAAGGACATGAAAATCTTTGCCGAGGAAGCCAAGAAATACGGCGTTCTCTATGCTGCCGTGGTGAACAAAAAGCAGCCAGATGGTCTGGTGGACGTGGTGGTAAACGCCAACGACGCTGCGCGGGTAAACCGAATTGCGGACAGGTTTGCGCTTTCTACCGTGGATGTAGAGAAGATTCGCGCCGACATCGAGAAATCCCGCGAAGCCAAAGCGAAGCAGAGCGCCGCAAAGGAGCGCACTACGCCGCCCGCCGAAAAGGAGGCGCATACTGTTGACGATAAAACGCTCGATGATATTCTCGGGAAACCCGCCCCGCAGAAAGCGGAGCATAAGCCACCTGCCGACATTACGGAAAAGGTGGCAAACCCTACGAAGGCGAGGACGGAAAGATCGAATCCGTCCGCGCCTTTCTCAAACAGCAAAGAGCGTTCCGACGCGGAGAGTTTTGAGCCGGAGCGCACCCGACCCTCCGTGCGGCAGCAGATTCAAGAAATCAAAGCGGAGCGGCAGACCGAGAAGCAGAAGCAGCCCGCCCGTGATAAAACGCGGCAGACCACGCACAAGCAGCCGCAGAAAAACAAATATAGAGAAAAAGGAAGGTAAATGTAATGGAGAACTTCGACAGTCTGTTTTCAAATCAGCAGCAGTGCAGCGAGCAACCCTTTGATAAAAAACAATGGGCGCAGCAGAAGCAGGAAAAGCGGCAGGAGCTTTACGACACGATTGACGAAATGGCGGACAGGACGCTTTCAGAGCCGGAAATGCTTGCCGCATATATCAAAACGCAGGCGAGGCTTGGCATGACGAGCGTGGCAAACACCTTGCTTATCGCGGCGCAGAAGCCCGAGGCAAGCTATGTGATGAGCTATGACGATTGGACGCAAAAGGGGCGTTCAGTCAAGCGAGGCGAAAACGGCTTTTTCATTCTCGAAGCCAACGGCGAGTACACCCGCGAGGACGGCTCTCTTGCGACCTCGTATGACGCAAAGTGCGTGTTCGACATATCGCAGACTCACGGCAAGCCCATACAACAAAGAGCCACGCTTTCCATGCCGCTTCGCTCCAAGCTCAAAGCCCTTATGACCGACGCGCCCGTTCCTATCAAGCCGTCTGAAAACGTGACTGAGAGCGTCGGCGCGCTGTATTCGCAGGAGGACAACACCATTTACGTCGCCCGCACAAGCAATTGGAACAAGCTGTTCTTTGTGGTGGCGCGGGAGCTTGCTCGCGAAGAGCAGGGCGATAACACCTTTATCTGCGATTGTACCGCCAATATCGTATGTGAACGCTTCGGTGTTCCCTCTGTGCCGTGCGATCAAATCCCCGACGAACTTTCCGCGCTCGATGTTCGTGAGAAGCGCAGCGTACTCGGCATCGTCCGCGAAGCCGCCTGGGATATAAACGAGCGCGTAGACCGCAATCTGTATACCGAGCGTCAGCAAACGCGCAATCAGCCGGAAAGGTAGGTCGTTATGGAAGAAAAACGTGTGATAGAAGTGGACGATTACCAGCATGGGCTTATCATCAATTCCTTGAATGATAAGCGCAACGAACTTGTGGAACTGGGGCGCGACACCGAGTTTGTAGATGAAACGCTCATAGAGGTGATGGACGCGCCAACAAAGAAGCAGCGGAAAAAATATAGAGAAAAGGAGAGATAACGATATGATCTACTGCATTGAATCGCTTGGAAAAACAACAGAAGACATGGAGAACGCGGACGATGAACAGCCCGAAGGAGGATAAGCGCACAGGCTTCATTCTCATGGGGCTGGGCGTGATACCCGTGGTGTGGGCGGCCTTGATGGTCGCCCCTTTCTTGTCTGAGGGGCTTGCCGGCATTGTGGAGGGTTTTACGTCCGGCATGCGCAATCCCATGAAGGTAACATGGTGCGCCGATTCTCTTAAAGCTATCTGTATATTCCTCGTCATCTACGGAATGAGCCTCAGCGTGTATTATTCCACCCGCCGCAACTACCGAAAAGGCGAGGAGCACGGCAGTGCAAAATGGGGTGACCCGAGGCAGATCTGCAGAAAGTACGCGGAGAAGGACAAAAGCAGGAACATCATCCTCACTCAAAATGTGCGCATCGGCCTGGATGGCAGAAAGCACCGGCGCAATCTGAATGTTCTCGTGGTAGGCGGAAGTGGCGCGGGCAAGACCCGCTTTTACGCGAAGCCGAATGTTATGCAGGCGAACACCTCGTATGTGGTTTTAGATCCGAAGGGAGAAATCCTGCGCGACACGGGCTACCTGCTCGAACAGCAGGGATATGACATTAAGGTGCTTGACCTGATCGACACTTCGCGCAGTCACGGCTTTAATCCCTTTGTGTATTTGCGGGACGATAAGGACGTACTGCGCCTGGTCAGCAATCTTATACGCAACACCACACCCAAAGGTGCGCAGAGCAACGACCCTTTCTGGGAACGTGCAGAAACGGCACTGCTCGAGGCACTTATTCTCTACCTTGCGAACGAAGCGCCGCCGGAGGAACAGAACTTTCCCATGGTCATGGAGATGATTAACGCCGCAGAAGTAAAGGAAGAAGATGAAGAATACGCTTCCGTGCTCGATGAACTGTTTGAGCGGCTTGCCATGCGTGACCCCGAACACCTTGCCGTCAAGCAATACCACATTTTCAAATTGGCGGCGGGCAAGACTGCAAAATCCATTCTTATTTCCCTTGGTGTCCGGTTGGAAAAGTTCAATCTTCCACAGATCGCTGCGGTGATGAACCATGATGAGCTTGATATTCCATCACTTGGAGAGCGAAAGACGGCGCTGTTCGCCATTATTCCCGACAACGACAGCAGCCTGAACTTCATCATCGGCATGATGTATTCTTCCGTTTTTCAGGAGCTTTACTATATTGCTGATCATGTGCATGGGGGCAGGCTTCCCACGCACGTTCATTGTGTGATGGATGAGTTCGCAAATGTCGCCCTGCCTGATGAATTTGATAAGCTCCTTGCGACCATGCGCTCAAGGGAAATATCCGTGAGCATCATCATACAGAACATCGCGCAGCTGAAAGCATTGTTTGAGAAACAATGGGAGTCTATCATCGGCAATTGCGATGAGTTTCTCTATCTTGGAGGCAATGAAACAGGAACCCATAAGCTGATTTCCGAATCCTATCTGGGTAAGGCCACAATCGACACCAACACCTATGGAAAAAGCTCCGGCAGGAGCGGAAATTATTCTACCAACTACCAGATTTCCGGGCGCGAACTATATACCGCCGATGAAATACGGATGCTCGACAACAAGTACGCGCTGCTGTTCATTCGTGGAGAGCATCCCACTCAGGATGAAAAGTTCGATATCCTGCACCATCCCAACATCAAACTGACTGCGGACGGCGGTATGCCGCCCTATATGCATGGACAAGCGCCCAAAGCACTTGATCTTTCCGATGTGCTTCTCTCCGGCGAATATTCCGACTATGAGGTGCTGTCTGAGGATGAGATATACCAACTCTATAAAAAAGAATCGGAGGAACAGGAAAATGTCTAAGAAGATGAAACGAATCTTTATTGCGTTCTGCACCATCGCGTTGGTGTTTTCCACCGTTACGACTGCCTTTGCCACTGACGATCCGCTGCAAGTGGTCAACAATCTGTCCGAGTTCATCTTCGGGCTGATTCGTGCCATCGGCATGATCCTGCTGGCATTCGGCATAGTACAGGTGGGTTTGTCACTAAAAAGCCATGACCCAAGCCAACGCGCCAATGGATTTCTTACGCTTGCAGGCGGTATCATCATCACCTTCGCAAAAGAAATATTGGGCCTGATCACGGGCTGAAGGAGGTGCAGTATGAATCCGATTACAGAGCCAATGCACATTCATTCGCTGAACGGCGCTCTTGCGGAGGCGACCATCGTGGAAAAGGTTGGGGATAACAAATACATTGCGGAATATAACGGCGTGAGATGTACCGCTATCTATAACCCGTTTGTGAACAGATACTACGTTGACGATAAATACGGTGTGATAAAGGACAGAACGCCACACAAAGAAGAGCCCTGCCGATAGGCGCATAGAAAGGCGGGCTTGCCCAAGCGGTGAGCCTGCCCTCAGAAATGGAGGTGAGAAACTATGAACAGCGGCAACTGGATTATCGATAACATCATGAATGCGCTTAGCGTGTGGAACGCCAAGCTGCAGGAAATATGGCTGCTGATTACCCAAAACCCCGAGAGCTTCAAGGGCGGCGGGATATGGAGCGTAGTCGTCAGCATCAACGGCGCGTTGAAGGCTATAGGCTACGGGCTTCTGGTGCTGTTTTTCGTGGTGGGCGTCATGAAGACCTGCGGTTCATTTGCGGAGGTCAAAAGGCCGGAGCACGCGGCAAAGCTCTTTATCCGCTTTGTACTTGCAAAAGCGGTGGTCGGATACGGCTTGGATTTGATGATGGCTTTGTTCCGCATCGTGCAGGGCGTTATATCTACCACCATGAACACGGCGGGCCTTGCGGCGCAAACGGCGGTGACAATGCCCGCGGAAATGACCGCGGCAATCCAAGCCCTGACGTTTTGGCAGTCCATACCGGCGTGGGCTGTGAGCCTGATCGGGAGTCTTGTGATTATTGTGCTGTCCTTTGTAATGATCATGAGCGTCTACGGGCGCTTTTTCAAGCTCTATCTTTACACGGCAATCGCACCCATTCCCCTGTCCGCCTTTGCGGGGGAACCCTCCGCGAACATCGGCAAGAGCTTTCTCAAAAGCTATGCGGCAGCATGCCTGGAGGGGGCCATCATCGTGCTGGGGTGTATTATTTTCAGCGTGTTTGCCTCAAACCAGCCTGCGGTGGATGCAGGCGCAAGCCCTGTCACCATGGTATGGATGTACATGGGAGAGCTAATATTCAATCTGCTTGTGCTGACCGGCACGGTAAAGATGGCTGACAGAGTTGTCAGGGAGATGTTTGGGCTATAAAAGGAGGCAACATGGAAATTAAAATAAACAAGGAAATCCGGAACTATACGGAAAGCATGTTTTTCGGGCTGAATGCGCGGCAATGCATATTTTCACTGCTTGCCATAGGCATAGCCGTAGCAATCTACTTCGGGCTGCGCGGTTACCTTGGCACGGAAACGATATCGTGGCTTTGCATCTTAGGGGCCGCGCCGTTTACGGCGCTTGGGTTCCTTAGATATAACGGTATGCCGGCAGAAAAGTTCATCGCGGCGTTTATACGCTCTGAATTTCTTATACCCAAGCGGCTGCTGTTCCATCCCACCAATGTCTACTATGAAATACTGCAACCCACAATTCGAAAACATGAAAAGGAGGCGCAAAAGAAACATGATTAAGACTTTGCAAACCATACTGCGGCAGGACAGAGAACGCTTCATTATCCCCAAGGAAGTGCAGGAGATAATCCCCGTCAACCGTATTTGGAGCGACGGTATTTTCAAATCCGGCAACGTATACACCAAAACATTCAAATTTTCCGACATCAACTATGCCATGCTTTCAAAAGAGGATACGCAAACGCTGTTCTTAAAGTACTGCGACCTGATAAATTCCTTTGAATGCGGCTCCACATATAAACTTACTATTGCCTTGTCCCGTTACAATCAAAAGGCGCTTAACGAATCGATAATAATGCCCATGTGCAATGATGACATGGACCGCTTCCGCAAGGAATCCAACGCGCGGTTTATGGACGAAGCCATAGGCGCGGGTAACTTCCGGCATTTGCGCTATCTTACGGTAAGCGTCAGAAAGGGCAACATTGCCGACGCCCGAGCATATTTCAACAGAGTCGGCAGCGAGCTGGCCGTTTATCTCTCTCGGCTCGGTTCAAAATGCGAAGAGCTTGACGCTATGGAACGCCTTGCTTTAATTCACAATTTCTTCCGGCCCGATGAGGAAAGCGATTTCTACTTTGACATTAACGATGTGGCTAAAAAGGGGCATAGCTTCAGGGACTACATCTCCCCCGACAGCTTTGAACTGGAAAAGGACTGTTTCAGGATAGGCGACCGCTACGGGCGCGTCGTGTTTCTGCGGGATTACGCCAACTACATCCGGGACGACATGATCACCGAGCTATGCGACATCGGAGCCGGCATGATGCTCTCTCTCGACATCATCCCCATCCCTATGGATGAAGCTGTGCGGGAGGTAGAAAACCGACTGCTGGGCGTGGAAACAAACATTGCCAACTGGCAGCGGCGGCAGAATCAGAACAACAACTTTTCGGCTGTTATCCCCTTTGACATGGAAGTGCAGCGCCGCGAGAGCAAGGATTTCCTCAACGACCTGACGAACCGCGACCAGCGCATGATGTTCGGCGTGCTCACCGCCGTAATTACGGCAGACAATAAGCGCCAGCTCAACAGCTATACCGACGCGCTCTTCACAATAGGCCGAAAGCGACTATGCCAATTCTCTACGCTTAAGTATCAGCAATTCGAAGGGCTGAATACCGTTTTGCCATACGGCATACGCAAAATCGATGCGTTAAGAACGTTGACCACGGAAAGCGCCGCTGTATTCATGCCCTTCCGCGTGCAGGAGGTGTTTGACAAGGGCGGCATCTATTGCGGCAAAAACGCCATCAGCGGCAACATGATAGTAGTCAACAAGGCTAACCTGATGAACGGCTCTTCCTTTCACTTCGGCATACCTGGTTCAGGCAAATCCTTCGGCTGCAAAGATGAAATGACGCAGATTGCACTAAGTACAGACGACGATATTCTCGTCTGTGATCCTGAACGTGAATACGGCTTCCTGCGGGAGTTTGGGGCGGAGATTATACACATTGCCGCCGGCAGCGACGACCACATAAACGCCATGGACATGGTAGAAGGTTATTCCGATACAAAGAATCCCATCGCGCAGAAGTCGCAGTTCATAATGTCGCTGCTGGAGCAGCTTGACCAGACGCGGGAGCTTACTTCCATAGACAAAAGCATAATCGACCGCTGCACCGGCGATGTATACAGAAACTACCGCAACGGCGGTCCGTTGCCCACTCTTCCGGCATTGCGTGAGGTGCTCCTCACTCAGCCCGAGCCGGAAGCACGCGACTTAGCGCTCTCGCTGGAGCTTTTCACCAAGGGCAGCCTTAACGCTTTCGCCTATCCTACTAATGTGAACACCCAATGCCGCATTCTGGTATATGACATTCTCGACCTTGGGGAGCAGCTCAAAACCATGGGGCTGCTTGTTATAACGGATGCGATTCTCAACCGCGTAACAGAGAACTGGAGGGCGGGCCGTCGCACCCATGTATACCTTGACGAATTCCATGTTGTATATGAGAACCCGTACAGCAGCATGTTCTTCACCTCCGCCTGGCGCAGGTTCCGCAAGCGCAACGCCTTCCCCACCGGCATTACCCAAAACGTGGAATATTTGCTGGACAACACCTCCGCGCGAAGCATGCTCTCCAACTCGGAGTTCATAGTCATGCACAATCAGGCTGCCAGCGATCGGGAGAAGCTGGCGGCGCTGTTCAATATCTCCGAGCAGCAGATGAATTACATCACTAATGCTGAGGCGGGGCATGGTCTCATGAAGATCGGCAACGCGCTGGTACCTTTCGTAAACAGGTTCCCAAAGAACACCGAGCTATACAGAAAATTGACGACGAAGCCCGGTGAAACGGAGCTGTGGGGGTAAAAGCTATTGAAAGATATAAAAACAAAGTCAACAGACCGTGCTCCCCGTCTGATGACCGACGCCGCACGAGCCCCAAAGGAGCTTATGCGGCGTTCTTTTATCTCCGCAAAGGAGCAGGCAAAAGAGGCCGCGGAGCGGCAACAACCACAGAGCGAACAGCCAGAGCAATACGCCGAGGAGCGTGTGGAGCGCACAGCCGACGATGCAGCCCACAACGTTGGAGACGAGCTGCTATACCGGGGCAAGCAGCTTGCCCGAAAAGCAAACGACCTGCGAAAACAGTACAAGGAAGCGCAGCGAGGAACGGAGCAAAACCGTTCCTCTTTTTCTTCGCCGGATAGCAACGCCACGCGACAAGGGCGGGAACGTGTTCGCCAAAGTGTTCAAAGTTCCCGCAGGGTGTGGCAGGCTTCACAGCGGACCGTTAAGCAAAGCGCGAACACAGCCAAGATCGCCACAAAAGGCACGGTCAAAACGGCACAGCGCACCGTGAAAACGACGAAGCAGACCGTAAAGACCGCCGAAAAAACGGTCAAGACCACGCAACAGGCGGCGAAAACGGCGCAGAAAACCGCGCAGGCTGCCGCAAAAGCAACGCAGGTGACGGCGCGCGCGGCACAGGCCGCAGCAAAAGCAGCTGCTGCGGCGACAAAAGCTGTTGCCGCATTTGTAAAGGCACTCATTGCGGCGGTCAAGGCATTGATAGCCGCTATTGCAGCCGGCGGCTGGGTAGCCGTCGTTATCATAATCGTCATTGTGCTTGTGATTGCTTTGCTGTCGCTGTTCGGCGTGTTTTCCGCGAACGAATCGGCTGACGGCAGCAAGCCCATGACCGAAGCCATAGAGAGTATCAATGCCGGGTTTCAAAGCGAGATGCAGAACAGAATAGCAGAGCTGTCCTCACAAAGCAGCGCGGACGTTGTAGAGGTCATCTATGAGGGCGATATGGCGGGAGCCGAAAGCCCCGTACCCAATTGGGCGGATGTAGTGGGCGTGTATGCCATAAAGGTTGGCGCAGACGCGGAAAATCCCTCCGATGTTACCTCGATGACGCCGGATAACATTGAACGGCTAAAAGAGATATTCCACGATATGAACAGCGTTTCCTACCGAACGGAATTGGAATCCGAAACGATCACCATCACCGATGAATACGGCGCTATTGTTCTTGATAAGAATGGGAAGCCGATTACGGAGCGCAAAACAACACTATTCATATACGTCAATGTGTTGAGTATGGATTACCGCGACGGCGCAGATATGTACCGATTCAATGCTGACCAGAACGAAATGCTTACCGAGCTTATGCAGCCCGACTACTATCCGCTCTTTGCGGAGTTGCTTGGTGATGCCGTGGGCAACGGCGGAACATACGGCTTGGGTTTAGACATCAATCCTGATCTCCCATCGACCGAGCTTGGCGCGCAAATCGTTGCGGCTGCTAAGAAATACATAGGCCGCAGTTATTCCAGCATGGATTGTTCCAGCTTAGTGCGGGCTGCATACCGTGACTGCGGCTTATCCTCCATGAACGGGTTGACGTCCACAGGCATGGCCCAAAAGTGCCGCGACATGAATGTGCTGTTTACTGACGCTTCCAAGCTTCAATCAGGCGACCTCATCTTTTTTGCCCGTAAGGACGCTTCCCGCGGCGAAGGTTATTGCACGGACGCCCGGCGTTGCGGAACGGGCAAATGTAAACGCTGGCTGCAGATACACCACGTCGCCATCTATATTAACGATGAATTTCTCATTGACAGCACAGGCGGCAATAACAGCGTACAGATTCGCAATCATTGGGGCAAGAACGGCTCTGAATGGGAATGGGTATGCTTCGGCAGACCGACCAACTGACAGAAAGGAAATAAAATGAAAAGGCAGAATATCAAAAGAACGGCATTACTTGCTGCTCTCTCCGTTTCGATTATAATATTCGGTGCCATTGTATTTACGCCGCACGAAAACGATGATACTTTCGTCGAGATTAAACCAATATTCACGCCTGAAGTTGTGCATATGGAGCTTCCCATTCCCCTGTCTTCACCTGTTGCTACTCTTCGGCCAATACCAATGTCGGAGACAATCGAAAGCCCCGCTCCCTCGCCGCCGGCAGCGCCTTCCCCAAAGCAGGAGGGCGAATGCTTCTTTACGCTGGATATTCTGAACGATACCATCTCCGTCGCATACGGCGTAGAAGAATCAACGCTCAAGAAAACTCCCGGTTGGCTTACGACCTCTGTGTTGCCCGGTGAGAGTGGAATGTGCGTTGTCTACGGCCATCGTAACCGGAATCACCTAAAGGTGCTTGAAAAGGTTGAGCGCGGCGATACGATCATGGTTACGATGGATGGCATTGCCTACGCCTACACCGTTTCGGACATCACAATTTACGAAAGTACCGACGATTTGCGGCTTCCTACTGTGGATGGCAAAACGCTTGTGCTGGTGACCTGCTATCCCTTCAGATATAGCGGGCATGCGCCGGGGAAATGCGTGGTGACGGCGCAGCTCCCCGGTTAAATCTTCCTATTCTCGCCGGCATAGCTGGCGGTTTATTGTCGCTAAAGTACTGATAAAAGAGTACCCTGGGTTAATGGAAACAGCGGGATTTGGGCAGGACTATGGCTGCATGGCTCAATCAATGTATTTTCTTGCCGTCATTATCATGTCGACTATCAATTGCGACTCCATAGGCGTAGCATCTTCCCACATTTTAAGAAGTTCCTCGCATTTGGTAAGCTCGTTTGTTGTTATTGAGTCCCTGAGAAAATAATCCGGAGATGCTTCCAGCGCATTGCAAATGCTGATAAAGACCGGCAGGCTAGGCAATGCACGTCCACCTTCGATTTGCCGCAAAAACGTATCGTCAATACTTATCATTTCAGCCAACATTCTTGCCGTAAGGCCACGGCTTTTTCTCACCTTTTGTATGCGTTTGCCGGACTCTTTTTTGTTCATCTATCTCCTCTGCAAAGATATAATATTATATTTTATATGTTTAAATGCTATAACATTCGTTCTTTTAAAAGAAGCGTTTAAAATACTATATTATACTTGCTTAAATGCTATATAAATTGCTTATATCTTAAATTGTGTGTCATATTCTGGTCCTCTTATCGGTCTCATATATGGAAAAAAGAGTGAACAGTTTGGCATTAAAAATTTTATCATGCAAGGAAGGCGGGCAAAACATATGAATTTTGAGATAAATATAGAATGATGTCATATTTTTGCTCTCTGATTTGTCACTTATATGTATGGTAATATATATTTGCTAATATAAGAGCATTTGTAATACGTACATAAGCAGGAGCATTTACATGGACAAGAATGAATTAATTGAAGAGTTCAGCAAGTGCAGGGAGAATTTAGAACGGTATGCCGTCTCGTTGACGGGAAACATTGAAGACGCTGAAGACTTGGTCAGTGATCTGTGCATAGCCCTTCTTGAAAGAAATACTGATGTCGAGGAAATCCGGTTTCCAAGGGCCTTCTTCAACACCAGCCTTCGACATATGGTTTATAACAGTTCTTTGCGTAAAGGCAGGTGCATATGCATAGACCCAACTGGCACAGAGTTAAACTCGATTATTGCAAAGAGTGCTAACGATATGGCTCATATTGAGTTCCTTTTAAGCTTAAATAAACAGCTGGCAAAGTATCCGCCCGACCTTGCAGAAGCTTTTTATATGAGGTACCTTGACGGCTACCCCCTTCAGGAGGTGGCACGGCAAATGGGGCTCCCATCCAATACACTTGCTCAGAAATTCAAACGACTACGCAAGGCACTGGCTTTAAGCGACATGCGATTATGGCTTTTTGTGATAACGTTCATTTTTAAAATATAGAAATATAAGTAATGGGGGCATAAAATGTTAGAACGCAAGTTTAAAAAACTGGTTGAATCGTATCCCAACCTTGTCGATGGGCGGTTTGCTATAAGTAAAGCGAAGGCTGAAGAAATAATAGCCGAGAAAGGAGGCCATGCCTCTCTTGAAGAAATAGTTGACCGAGCAAAAAAAAGGTCTGATTTGCCGGATTCCGAATGGGAGCCCTTCGACAGGCTCATCGAGAAGGAGCAAGCCGCCGCGAATAGGCGCAGCTCAAGCGTTGTCTGGGCATTAGGCGGCATGCGCCGCGGGATTGTTATATTAATGGCGCTTATCGTGTTTATCACATTATTCTTTATTGTTACGCCCACCGGCCGGACATGGGCGAAGCAACTATACAGCTTTATTCTGACTGTACATGACGGCGGATATACCATATCTCCCGAGATTCCTTATGATTTTCCTGCGGTTGATTATAAGGAAAAGCATTACAGCAGTTATGAGGAGTTCGAAAAGGATAACGGATATAAAGCATACAAGTTCAAAAACACGCTGGAGCTGCCCGTTGAGGATATTATGGCAGTAAAAAGCAATAGCGGATTTAGTCTATATGCCACATTTATTCTGAACGATGGTAACAGGATTTGTATTTATCAGCACTGGCAGATTACGTCCGAGTATTTTGGATCCGTTTCAGACTGTGAACAAGAATGGACGCATAAGCTGTCTGATGGTAACACGCTCAACTGTTTTATTGACAGTACTGATGGTTCCTTCCTTGCCGTAAGTATAATTGATGATAGCCTGATTACAATAATCGCCGATGATGGCGTTGATTATAGTTACTATATTTTTGAGGATAGATAAAAAACAGCGGCCGCACATAATAGTATGCGGCCGCTGATTATTTAGCTTAAGAATACCATCTTTTATAAGTATTTAGATTGTCTTATATATCGTATTTGTGATTGTATGCGTTGCCGTGGTACCGGTTATGTCTAGCCTGTATTCACCACTGCTAAGTGTTACATTTTTACTTGCATGCACGGTGGGGCCCTTACCGCTATTAAAAATTTCGGTTATATATGTGTTGCCTTTATAGAGCTTTACCCTAATAGTCAAGTTTTCGCCGGCTGTCCCATTGATTTGTCCCCACAATTCATACGTACTGCCGCTAACTTTTGACAGTCCCGCTGATACCGAACCCGCGGATTTAACTTCCGGTTCTTTCAGTGCTAAAGCAGAGCCGCAAAAACAGAATAGGCAGGTGGCGATCAACAGTAACGAGATCAATCTTTTTTTCATAAGTATTCCTTCCTTTCGGATTATTTGCTAATGAGACAAACCAGAGGAGTGAAATATGACAAGAAAAAATTATTTTTTCTGTCATATTTTGCTTCGCTAAATTGTCTCATACATGTAGCGACAGGCAAGGGGCACTCCGTCGTGGACATTGGTGCATACGAACGGAAGGAGGGATGCCTATGATTGCCCACACATAAAAACACCCCTGCATTTCATGAGCGGGCGGCTCACATCGCTGAAAGGGCGATGCCGGTTTGCAAGGGTATGGCTAAATTGTATCCCATGATATACAAAAATGTAAATACCGTATTTGAAAGGATACTAAAATGAGAAAAATAATAGCTTTCCTTATTGTTGCAGTTTTGATTTTTTCAATGTCATCCGTTGCATTTGCCGGATACCATGAATACTCCGGCGGTGCAAATAACTACTTTGATACCAGATCACTGGATAGGGTTGGTACTTCTTGGAGCTACGCGCGAGACGAATGCACAAGTAGTGCAACTGAAAGAGACAGTCCTTACGCCTCTCCGCATAAATCAAAGGTCGTAAGTGGCAGTACAGCGCTCAGCAACGAATTAACCGTATGGGGCGGCGACAGTGTTACTTTAACTTTTAAAAGCGGAGCCAATAATTACTCTTCTGCTAAGTTAAGGCTGTCTGCTATTTCGTCTTATGGTTACTTTTACGCCGTAGGCAAGTTTTATGCCGCTTAATTCCTAAGGTAAAAGCGCATGATGCTTTCCGCATCATGCGCTTAATATACCTGCTGACTTCCGACATTTATGAAAGGAGAACAAACAATGTGCACAGCCATACGGTGATTTGCATTGCTGGCATATTGAAAAATAGATGAAAAAGAAGATTGTATGGTTCGTATTGACGATAAATATATTGTTAATATTTTCTGCCTGCCAACCCACGCCCAGCATTTCGCCCATCGTTGGCGAACAGGACGGAAAGGATAGCTTAATAATCAGCGGACAAGGATCAGACGGCAAAAAAGGTGAAAAGGCCAGTGCGGACAGTTTCCCGCAAAAATATAATGACCAAATCGACTTCCCGAAAGCCAATATGATAATTCGCTACGATGCAGATATCAGCGCAGAGGGAATTGAAGGAGCATCCATATATACCGTGCAGAGGCTTAAACGTTCAGACGATGAAAATATTAGGCTCGTTAATATGTTCTCGCAGGGCGCAAGTCTATATGAGTATGCTCAGGCGAATAAAGCATATTGGGCAAATGTACTGATAAGGCTTAAGCAGAAAAGCGCAAACGGGGATTATGACGAACAATTTGATGTGAACTCGGTCGTTCGTGAAATCGAGGAGAAAATCAAGAACTCACCTGAGTCCACAGGAAGGACAGCATTCGGCTGGGAAAATCATGACCAAAATGAACTGTGTATAGTGGACTTTGAGAATGACGGAGGATGGGAGCAAGCCCAGTTTGAGAGGAACGGAAATTACTTTTACTATGCAAAATATCCTGATTCCGTATTGCAGGCGGAGAGTATGGTTCAAGCCGGAGATGCCATAAGCGGCGAACCCGCCGGAACCACCATATCGGTAACGGTATCCGAAAAGGCCGCGGCAGACCAGGCGGATAAATTGGTAAATGATATTTGCGGCGGGTCGTATAGCCGCACCGATTCCAAAGCAAGACTTGTCACGCCATATGCGGGGGAAATAATCACTAATGGCTGGCTTTTCACATACGCAAAAAGGATAGGAGGGCTAACGGCCTATTTGATAGGCAGGGATTGCAGGATAAACAACGGCGTTTCCCCAGCGTTGGTTGCACCGTGGGAAAGCGAGCTGATAGAGGTTTTCGTTGATGAGACAGGCGTTGCTGTGTTTGATTGGCAAGGAGCGGTCGAGGAAATCGGAAAAAGCGACAGTGGGAGCTTGGTAGGGCTTGACGAGTTGATATCTATCGTTACCAATCAAATGAAATACTGCCATGCAAATAAAGGCAATCCTGAGCATCAATGCGTAATAACAATAAACAAAATATGTTTGGGAACCGGCTTGTTGGCATCGGCTAATACAAATCAAGAGCAGGGACAATATACCCCATCGTGGTATGTATTCTATGATCTGCAAATAGACGGCATCCCGGAGCTCTATTTTGAAGATTGTATGGTGTTTTCGGCCATTGACGGCAGATATGTTGAGCCTCGAATGACAACACGGCAGTTAATGGAGATGCAATAAACAGTGTGAGGCTTGGTTGCATATTGGAACAACAAAAGCCGTTTATGACCCGGCGGCCAGGGAGGGATGCCTATGATTGTCCATATATAAAAACACCCCTGCATTTCATGAGCGGGCGGCTCACATCGCCACATGGTGATACGGATTAACAAATGGGATTTCTTGTGTGTATGGTCGCCAATGCCGCATGTAGTAAGGAGAGCATAGGAATAAAAGGGAATGAATAATGTATCAACTCGGAAGGCGGTGTTACCTTTGGACAAATAAGCAAATCGAAGTACCATTAATCAGATGGTCGATGAATCAACAAATATTGTTTGACTGTTAAGACTATTTTTAATGCGCAAAGTGCTAATATGCTAAGTAAAGGGAGGTTCACACAATGAAACGAGCAATTGCTTTTTTTGTTTCAATAGTCATTTTGATGGTTACAAATACCGTGTTGGCAAGTGATGGTGCAAACATTGATTGTGTTAAGGAGATTTCTGCTTTTCCGGTAGGAGCATCTACTCGAATGACGACCTATGGTGGAGAGGGAAAATTGTTATACCATGCGTCTCAGGGATGGGCTTCAGCTAAATCTCATGCATGGCCATGGGCGGATGCAACCTATTTGTATGCTTCGATAAAACTTACTGCGACTGTGGGAGGTGGTACAAACGAGAAAGAGAAAACCTATAATGGTACAACCAAAGATAGAGTGTTAAATACGGAAAAGGTGTATTCTTCGGCGAGCAATCGGAAGGCAGAAAGTTACCACATAATTATTGGTAACTATAATGGAACTGAGAGATATGCCGCATCAAAAGAATTTTAATAGGCTTTAGATTGCCATATGCGTTTTGTATTTAAATAGTAATATTGGGTCTGATACATAAAATTATCAGGCCCATAGTGTAATATCTGAGAGGAGTAATTGTGAAAGCTAGGGTTACGGAAAAAGAAATAATTGTTATCTTTATCCTAATGTTTTTTGTTACAGTATTTACTGGATGCAATCAATCGGAAGTAGTTAAAGATAAGTACCCATATCCCGTTGTTATAGATAAAGGATCCATAGCAACTGGAATATATGCATCCACCACATTGCCTGAAGGGATCCCCCAATTGCAGAATAGTCTGTTTATCACAAATACAAACGAACCTATATCAATTCTTTTTCATCAACATGGGAAGAATAGAAAATTTGTACTTTGTGTTTTTTTCGATTATATTCAAACACGCTTTCGTGTTGGCAGCCAAGGAGAGTATTTAGATAAATATGTTTTTGAGATGAACGATAACGAACAGATTGAATTTCCATTATTCTTGTCCCCAGACATAGTACCCGACAACAAAACACATAAACTGTTGCTAAGCTTCATTGCGGGACCTGATGAATATGCTGCAGACAAAAATGATGTAACATCTGAATATGGCCATGTTTCATTATTTGATCTATCATTCTCACCAGAAGCATATAGCCGTACAACGGAAATAGTCGAACCAATATATCCATTGTCGGAACAAGATAATGATTTGCCTTTTGATCATTTGGACGTGGTAATAAATACGGACTATGCAAATGATGCAGCACATTATCAATGGATTAAAGAGCCGGACAAGGAATATGCGGTAAAAACTAATGAAGCTTTAGCCCTTATGTATAACATTTCGGATTCTTTACGATATTCAGAGGCTATACTTCTTATTACCATTGGGTATAGGCAAGAGCCAATATTTAATCAAAAATACGCTGTTTTCCATTTAAAACCAGATTGCGTTGCAAATGGTAAGTTTTTTGTGACCACGCCAAGTGTTCCTGGCAAATATGAATTCATTGCATATGTTGTATACCATCCGTTCAGGTATACGTCGGGAACAAAAGCAGATGTTCCATCTACATGTTATAGGTTCACGCTCAATGTTGGCTGAGAAAAAGACAATAGACAGATTCTTATTTGAATCAGACATTATTGTAGATGAGGCTTTCAGCAAACTGAGTTCGGCCATAAATAATTACGAATTGTGAGCAGAAAGGAAGATGGATATGAAGAAAAAAGTGATATCGATATTTCTGGCGCAGATATTTGTCATCGGTATTTTGCCAATGGCGTATGCATCGGCGACTGGTGAATTCAGCGATTACCAACAGGGTGTACTTGAATACTGCAACAAATATCATAACGGCTCAAATCTCGTTCTCGATGCTCGTAATCAACGCAGTGGACGGCACGATAATCGATCTGAGTAATGGTTACTGAATAGCACAAGAGAGCAGATCGCACCGGACATTTCCTCAATCAGAATTCGCCTTGCTGGTTGCTGGTCGTTCCTAACTACTGTACGTATCACAAATACCCAGCATTATACGATCGCACAACAGCAACTGTTTTTTGATAAAGGATCCACAAACAGCAGCATCACAAGAAAACTGATTTTTTTAAGGCAAATGGGTGTCAGATTTTAGTATGCTGAACTGTCTCATATATAACGACGGATAAATGATTACTTCATCGTCGTTTCCAATTAGTCATGAGGGATGCCTATGATTGTCCACATATAAAAATACCCCTGCATTTCATGAGCGGGCGGCTCACATCGCCAAAGGGCGATGTAGATATGCAAGGGCATAACCAAATTGTAGCTGCTAATTGAGAAAAAGACAACTAAGTTATTTGAAAGGAGAAAACATATGAAGAAGATTCTTTCCTTCGTCCTCGCCTTTGCCATGATAACGGCAGTCACCTCTACGGCTTTTGCTGCTACTTGGGACAGCTCCTCTTTGACTGGTAGTTTTTATACTACTGGATCCATTACCAAATCCTCCTCCAGTACATGGGGTGCTACTACAACCATAAGCGTATCTCGACTCAAGAGCACGGGGGCGACAAAAATCAAGGTAACCCCTGTTAACGCTAATCAGCAGGTTAGCGGAGGCACCCTCTATTTCAGCTCAACCGGTACAAAGTACTCAAGCATGACCAACACAAATTGGAATACCATTAAGCTCTACATTCAGAACAACAACGGAGGAACAAATATCGAAAGTTCGGGAAGCTGGACAAACTCCGCCTCTTAATGTCACAAGCTATAAATGGTTGCTGCGAAAACAGCAACCATTTTAGTAATATGGGCATATTGCTTATTTATCAATAGTCTTGGGGAAAAATTTATGTTTATGAAGAGACTTTTAATTATTCTGTTTATTCTCACGCTGGTTACAAGCAGTTCTTGTAAATCTCATTCACTTGTAGAAAGTTTACCTAAATTAACGAATGAAAATAAATTTTGGAAGGAGACTTTTGAAATAGGTTCATCAATTTGCAACATCAATGCTTCTATCGAATACATAAGTTCGCCTATGCAGGTCTATAATGTCGTACCTGTTAATTTTAACATTAAGAATTTAAAACGGTATTTGATGTACTTTGGTGTTTCGACCGACTCTTGCATCTCATTCCCTTTTATAGCAGATTGTCAAACTAATTCCGATCTTGCAGCATCTGTAGTATTAACAGCGACATATTTTTCCGTTCAACTAGGTCCTTACGGCGTTATTCAGCTAGAAGATTGGATAGTTGCCGGCAATGCCTATCCCGGAGAACCATATGGTACCTTATTAAGCAATGTAAAAATAGAGCAACATGAAGCTGAAGAACTTTCTGAAAAAACTATTATTGCATTACAAATTAACAACGCTGTATTATCTAACACGACCAAGGCAAGGATTCTTGCTCCAGATAACCACACCATAACGGAAGGATGGTATATATCGTACGTTTTTAATAGCGGTTCCATACCATTTGACACAGCATACGCATCACCGTATGGCGATATGCAATTTCAGTCCAGTAAATATACAGCGCCATGGCCACCTCAAAGATTAGACATGTTTATAGATCACGAAGGTATTAAATATTTTCGCTTTTGTAATCCAATAGAAGTCACTGGCATCGAAAAGGCTAAACTGCTCCCGCTGGATGAAATCAAGAAGATAATCATTGATTACTTTAAAGCAGGATATGAAAGGGTTAATCTTGTAGAAGAGGACGTGCCTACAATCACGCGTATTACACTATCACATTCCCTTATAAAAACAACCGGCCAATCAAGCGGCGTTCTGATTCCCACCTGGATTGTCTATTTTACAACGCCATACATCGAAGAGAACTTTTTGCTTCCAGCGGTGCTATGCATAAATGCGGTAGATGGTACAAGAATCGACCCTCTTTATGAATAAACACGCTACGCCGAATAATTGCCAGCTTCTCTCCCATATGATAAAATTTATAAAATGGGAGGTGGCATATGAGTAAAAATCGCATTTTGGTCATTGAGGACAATAAGGATATTGCCGACAGTATAGGCCTGAATCTTGAACTATCGGGATATGATTACACGATAATAGACGATGGACTTGAAGCGGCGAAGCGCTTGAGCGAGGATCATTCCTTCGATTTGGCGCTGCTTGATGTTATGCTGCCCGGGCTCGATGGCTTTGCGCTGATGGAGCATATGCAAAGGTACAATATCCCCGTAATATACCTGACTGCCAAGGCGGACGTGCCTTCGCGCATAAAGGGGCTGAAGATCGGCGCTGAAGACTACATAGTTAAGCCGTTTTCGGTGCTGGAGCTTCTGGTGAGGGTAGAAAAGGTTCTGGACAGGGCCGGCAAGCTGAACAGGGTGCTGCGCTGCCGCGACATTACGATAGATACACAAAAGCGCACCGTAACAAAAGGCGGCGAAGCTGTGGCGCTGCAACCGCTGGAATTCGATCTTTTGGTCAAGCTTGTCAAGTTCAAAAACTGCACAATGAGCCGCGAACGGCTGCTGAGCGAAATATGGGGAGTTGACTTTGCCGGCGGCACAAGGACCGTGGATACACATGTGGCCTCCCTGCGTAAAAAGCTTGGGCTTGAAGGCGTCATCGTTACCGTTACCCGCATAGGTTACAGGCTGGAGGATTAGTCCCATGAAGCTGCGCACAAAGCTGACCCTGTTTTCAATTCTTCTGCTGGCTGCCGCAATAGCTTTGTGCTGCGCCATAATAATTTCCTTTGCATATCAGGGTGAAGTTAAAAGCATAACCTCCACCGGCATTTCAGATTTTGAAGACCTATACAGAGAATTCGTTTGGAGCTCGACCGATAGCATACCCGACAGCCCCATAGTAAGGCGCAGCTATATAATAAACAAATTCCGTTCGCTGGCAGACGCCGGTGAATTTGTGCTGCAAAAAGGCGACGAGTTTTGGGTGAACAACACGGGCTTCGATGTGAAAAGCATCTTACCCGCAGGCAAAGCCGCCAAGCTTTCCGAAAGCGGCAGTACGCAATACAAATTGGCAAGGATAGACGGCGCGGATTATTTCATAGCCACAAGTCCCGCAAGCATAGCGCAGGAGGACTATTATGTGTCCCTTATGCGCAACGTGACGCCACAGATAAACAGCGTGCGCTCGCTTGCGGCAAAATGTGCGCTTGTCGGCGCAGTTATCACGGCAATAGCGGCATATGCGATGCACCTGATAGTCCTGAGATCGCTTCTTCCCATAAAGGCGCTGCAGGAGGGCGCAAACCAGCTCTCCGGCGGGAAATACGCGGAGCGCATACCCGTTCACGGGCATGATGAGCTTTCCGAGCTGGCAGCCGATTTCAACAGCATGGCGGAGGCAATCGAAGGCAATATGCAGGAGCTGAACGAAAGAGCAGAGCGGCAGCAGGCATTCATAAACGACTTATCCCACGAATTAAAGACCCCTGTCACTTCCATATTGCTTTCTTCGGAAACGCTGCTGAGCCGCAGCGTGCCGCCGGATGCCGCGCAAAACGCACTTGTGCGCATATATGACCAATGCAAATGGCTTGAGCAGCTTTCGGGTAAGCTTATGACGCTGGTGCTTTTGCAGGGCGAAATATCGTTGCGGGAAGAAAGCGTTGCGGAGCTTCTTGAAGCGGTAAAGGAAAGCACGGCGGACAAGCTGGAAAAGCAGAACATGAAGCTTTGCCTGAATTGCGAAATGGATACTCTTCCAATAGATTTTGACCTGATGCGCTCGGCGTTGGTAAACCTTGTGGAAAACGCGCGAAAGGCCAGCCGTGACGGGCAGACCATATACCTTTGTGCAAAGAATAACACAATAGAAGTGCGCGACTTTGGGCAAGGCATACCCGCAAAGGAATTGCCGCGCATCACCGAGCCCTTTTACATGGTAGACAAATCCCGCAGCAAGAAGCAGGGCGGCGCCGGGCTTGGCCTTGCCATAGTGCAGCGCATAGCGTCAGCCCACGGCGCGACGCTCACCGCCGAAAGCATACCCGGCGAGTTCACAGCAATAAAAATCGTCTTTCCAACCAAATGATAACAAAATAATTACAACTTGAGAACAACTTTTGCCCTTCTGTATGAGATGATGGTATAAACACGATGAAGGGAGCAAAGCGATGAAAAAGCTTATTACCATATTCCTGACCCTTTTTATGCTGATTTCTACCGCCGCCTGCCAACCCACACCCGAGCAGGCGATTGTGGTGAAGAAGGATATGGAGAGGATGATAGATCGTGGTACCAAGCCGCAGGACGCTAACGCCGTGGGAAGGCTGCGCGAAAGGCTGAATGTGCCTGAACGACTAACACTCAACGAAGAAGCAGGCAAACTATCCATCGTAGCTGACGTGCCGCTGGAGGTACCGGAAACGAGCGGTATTCCCATGATGTACGTTGAAGCCGAAAGGTTCTCTCAGGAACAGGTATATACCTTCTTTAACACACTTTGCGCGGGCAAGCCGATGTACCTCGAACATGAACAGATGGATAAGCCGCAGATAGAGCAAGCTATCCTCGATTGTAGGGCTGAAAAGGCCGCGGGCAGGGGCAGCGGCGAGTTTTGGGATAAGGAAATAGCGCGTTTGGAAAAGATGTATCGGTCTGCGCCGGAAAAAAACGAGCTTATTGCCTCCGATGGGACCCTGCTCCAGCGGGAAATTACCTCTGATGACCCCTCTGACGATACCGTTATCGGAACCAGTAAAGATCTGCGTGCCACCTCCAATCCAGGTAGCAACCACGCTATGACCTTCGGCGTATACAACGATGCAGATTATAAAACCACAGATGTATCTGTGTATGTGGACGAACAGGGCAATGTGCATCCGAATATTCCTCGAAGCGGGTCCAACCTATCCTTTCAGCGAAGCGGGTATCAGCCTTTCCGGCTGGATGTCGCTGACGGCACGCGAATCGCGGATGTGACAGAGCTTTCGCTCACCGGAGGGCAGACGGAGCAGGAAGCACTCTCCCTAACTCCAACGGAGGCGCGGGCAAAGGTGGAAGCGCTGATGGAAACGCTGGGACTGAACGAGTTTATCATAGATCGCATAATACTGTTTTCCAATTCGGAACGAGCGGCTTACGAAGCTGCGCCCATACCGGGCACAAATCCGGCAGTCTCACCTGCCGACAAGGAACCTAACGAAGAATACGCCTATGTATTTAGCCTGCTGCGAACAGTGCAGGGGTTTTCCATCGCATCTACTTTCGGAACCTCACAAGCCAGCACGGAAGAGATGGGCTTTGGCAAAGAATGGGACTATGAATACCTAACAATCGCCATTGACGATTTGGGCATTGTCAACCTATATTGGCACGCACCGCTTGCCGTGACTGATACCATAACCGAAAACGCCAACCTGCTGCCTTGGGCGGATGTGGAGGCCACGTTATTGAAGATGCTGTCCGTGAAATATATGCCGCTCGCAAACGGTGAAGGAATAGTCTCCTACAAGATAGAACTGACGCGGGCGCGCCTTTCCTTACAGCGTGTAATGGAAAGGAACAATTTTACCTCCGGACTGTTGATTCCCGTATGGAACTTTTATGGCAGAGCGGTCTCAGCCTATGCAAGCGGCGAAGCCTATGACAACGCCCCATATGATGGCGGCCCGCTGTTGAGCATCAACGCCATCGACGGCAGCATAATTGATTTAGCAAGGGGCTACTGAGGAGGTAATTATGAGAAGATACATAGCGATTCTGCTTTGCATGGCTGTGGCGGCGGGCGTTGCCGCCTGCCAACCCACACCCGAGCAGGCTGTGGTGGTGAAGAAGGACACGGAAAGGATGATTGAGCAGGCGGCACAGCCGTCAAACGGTGCGGCAATAGATGAAGTGGGTATTCCCGAAGGGCGATACACTTTTTCTGCCGAGGGACTAAACGGGCGGCTCCGCATAAATGTTGATGCGGAAATTGAAGCGCCTGCTGCTCAGGCCATGCCTATCGTGCGCGTTGAGCGAGGCGGCTTTTCGCAGGAGATTGTGACCAAGGTGTTCAACTATTTTTATGCCGGAGAAACGGCGTATGACGCGAGCGGGGAGCATGTGGAAACAAAGGCCGAGATAGAGCCCCTTATCATCGATGCAAAGCGCTGTCTTGCTGATGGCAGCTATGCGGAGCGCGGCTATACGGAGGAGGAGTATGTCGCGCGATTAAAGCAAATAGAGAAAATATACGCCGCCGCGCCCGAAACCGCACCGGCATCGCCAGTGTCAGACGGTACAATGCGTATGACTGAACTGGAGAATGTGGGCGATTATCTTCAGCTCAACGTTGACACCGATAGAGCAAAGAATACGGCGCGAAGCATGAGCGTGCTCACGCCCATTTCATGGACCTCCGCAAATAGCGGATTCGGAGCCCACCTTTATTATCGCGTGTGTTCAAGGACAAAAAAAGGCACCGAATACAACACGCAAGGCATACTCCGTACGAACGGCACAAATCTGCCGGAGGCGGCGCGTCAAAAGCTCGCCATAGACTTTGACGAGGCAAAGGCGCTTTGCGATGGCGTATTTACAGCTGCCGGACTCGCTGACAACTATACATTCGGCCACGCATTCTTGGTAGGCGATGCCGGCATGGGGAAGTATGGCGGCAACGGCAAGGAGCTTGGCGCTCCGGCTGAGAACTACGCTTACCGGCTCTATTACACGCGAATTATAAACGGCGTGCCCTGCTTCGTTAATACCGACAACGGACTCAACGACGCAAACAACGGCGCGACATCCTTGCCGTGGAGTTATGAATGCATAGTCTTTACGGTGGATAGCAGCGGTCTTTCGCAGCTTTCATGGAGCAATCCTGTTAAGGTCGTGGAGACGGTAACTGAAAACGCAGTCATTCTCCCATTCGATAAGATCATGGATGTATTTGAATCCATGATAAAAGTAGAATACGAAGCCTTTCTGAAAATGTGGGAGGGCAACGGCGGCGAGATGGATATAACGATAGACAAATTAGAGCTTTGCCTTGTGCGAGTGCGTGAACAAAACAGCGAGGCAACAGGGTTGCTCGTTCCCGCGTGGGTATTCTATGGCAACAACAAGGTAGTACATAGCAACGGCAGCGTATCGTATGACCTCGCCCACGGCAGCGGAAGCACATGGAACAAGGAGCCGTTTCCCGTGTTGATAATTAACGCGATAGACGGCAGCATAATCGACTTGGGGAAGGGATATTGAACATGAAAAAGGCATTCATAATATTCGCCGCCTCGCTGCTCCTCACCGCCTGCCAGCCCACGCCGGAGCAGGCTGTGGTGGTGAAGAATGATACAGAACGGATGATCGAGCAGGCAATGACTTCTGATGAGAGTACCGCTGAAAAAGCCCTGAAGGATGCAGTGCAGGCTCCTGATAACTTTGTATTTAACTATTCAAGCGATAGCTTATCCATTTCTTCTAATGTGCAGCTCAACCTGCCTGAAGTGCCGAAGGTATCTATTTTTCAGGCAGAACCAAGGGATTTCACGCTTGAACAGGCATTAACGCTGGTTGATAAGCTAATGATAGATGCACAAGAACTTATTCAAAACAGGAACGCACTCACAAAAGCAGAGTTGGAATCGCTTATTATTCAGCTTAAACAGCGAAAAACTCTGCCTGAATATAGCTCCGAGGAGGATCAGGATGCTATCGAATCGGCAATTAAATATTATACCGAGCTTATGCCCGATGCGCCGGATAAAGTTGAAAAAACACCGTTTGACAGAACCTTTCAAACGTATGATATAACCGATGGGAAAGGACGTATTGCCGGACAATATGATTACATAGAAGTGTGGGATGCCGGAAGCGATATCCAGCATCGGCTATATCTTAGAAATAGCGATACCTTAACCGCTGACATCTCCATCCCGGACGAGGGCGGCGGTTCATGGTATTTACATCGTCCCATAGCAACTGTGTTGTTTTTCGCTGAAGGCGCAGATAACATCTTTGGGTTATATGGTGCTACTGTTATCAGCGATTTTTCTGTAATCCCCGACGGTTGTAAACTCGCAAAAAGTCCTGCTGATGCAAAAAATGATGCAGAGAATCTGCTGCATAGCATTGGCTGTGATGAATATCAACTGGGCGGCATGATGTTGATAAATAATTCCAATAAGGATAAAAAAGAAGCTTCCCAATGGGCGTATGAGCTGTTCTATTTCCCTTCATATGATGGGATCAGCCTTGCACCGACTATTGATAGTGTAGACGAGGATGCCTTTCAGACTCCCATAAATTATGAAAAGATAAAAATAAGGATCAACGATTCCGGCATTCAGAGCTTTACATGGGATGCGCCATATAAAACAGCAAGCATTAAAGTGGATAACTCACACTTGCTTGCGTTTGAAGATATTCAAGACATTTTTTCAAAAATGATGTTGGTTAAGTATGAACCAATGGCAAAACTCGTAAATTCTCAGGAACCGCTGAATATAGAAATTACTAAAGCGGGCCTCTATTATGTACTGATTCAGCAGCAAAATGACGCAAGCAACACGCTACTCGTGCCGGTTTGGGCATTTTACGGATACAGGAGTTGGGACTGGATTGAGGAACAAGGAATAAAGTACGGGCTATATGAACAACCAATATTGATGATAAACGCCATCGACGGCAGCATAATCGATTTGGCAAGGGGTTACTGAACCAAAGGCGGGTGTTTGCAAATTATTAAAAAACGCGCCATTGACAGCAATATTATAGTTATATTACTATTGTTATAGTAATACTGCTGTTTTAAAGGAGGTAAGCCTATGTCAAATGGCAGCGCCGCAAAGAGAAACACACTGACCACGCCCGAGTGGATAGTTATGAGCGCCCTTTGGGGCAGGGAGCCACAGGTATTGGGAGAGATAATAGAGACTATTGGCGACAGGGTGGATTGGAGCTACACCACCTACGCCTCCTACATGAAGATACTCTCCGATAAGGGCTATGTGGGCTTCACGACGCGAGGACGCATGAAGTTTTACTATGCCGCCGTAGATAAGGAGGCGTGCATCGCCTCGGAGGGTGAGAGCATATTGGAAAAGCTGGGCGGAAGCGACGCGGAGGAGCTGATGCTCTGCATGATAAAAAGGACCGGTCTCTCCAAGGAGGGGCAGGAGCGCATGAAGGCGCTTATCGAGGCGCTTTCCGAGGAAGGGGGTGCGGCGGAATGAAGCTGTTGTCCGCACTTTTTGAGGTAACGGCATATTCCGCCGTGCTTTTCGCCGCTGTCATGGGCTTTAAGCTGGCGTTCAAGAGCCGGCTTTCTCCTGCGCTGCACTTTGCGCTGTGGTTTTTGGTGATAGCGCGGCTATGCATACCCGTGACGGTGGAAAGCGACTTCCACTTCTTTGCGGCAAGTAAGCCGGGCGGCGAGGCGGAGCTGCAAGCCCCCGTGCCGGAGGCCCCCGAAGAGCGCACCACAGCCTTTACGGGCGGTGAGGCCTTTTCCGATACGCCCTCCGTCGAAGCGCCCGCACCAGCGCCCGCTGCCGCGGCTATCCCCGCAGCCGTGCCAAAGCGCAAGCCTGTATCGAGCTGGGCGGACGCGCTGACGGCGCTATGGATCGCGGGCATGGCGTTCCGCGCCGCAAGGCTGCTGTTTAGCGAAAGGAGTATGCGCCGTGCCGTTGCGCACAACACCCTGCCGACGGATGCACGGATGCGCGATATATATGATGCATGCTGTGCCGAGCTCGGCATTGCGCACAAATTGCCGCTGCAAAGCATGGCGGGAATATACTCGCCTGCGCTTACGGTTAGCCTAAAGCCTATGATACTGCTTCCCGCAAATATCACCGACACTCTTTCGGAAGCGCAGCTTGCATACGCCCTTCGCCACGAGCTCATGCATTACAGGCGGCGGGATCACCTGCTTGCCCTGCTGCTGCTCCTGCTCACCTGCGTCTATTGGTTCAACCCCGTGGTGTGGCTTATGAAACGGGAGCTGATGAAGGACATGGAGACCGCCTGCGACAGCGCGGTTACGGCGAGGCTCAATGGCGTTGAACGCCGCGAGTACGCCATGACGCTGCTTGCGCTATTCTCTCAGCCTTACCGCGTAAATTCGGTGCTGGGCATGGCGCTTTCCCCCGCAGAAAAGGACGCTGAGCGCAGGGTGCGGGGCTTATTTCTGGCGCGCCGGAGCAAGGCGGCAATAAAGGCGCTCGCCGCATCCCTCGCCTCGCTGCTCCTGCTTTGCTGCTTTACCACGGCCTGCCAGCCCACGCCGGAGATTGAGCAAGTGGGAAACAAGGGTAGTTCCGTAATGGATGAATCACTTAAAGAGGATAGCATCAGTCCCCGATCACTTAATATCCCTGAGAAGTATTTCTATGAACATACATCCTCCAATGGTAAGATAAAAGTGACCACCGATGCGGGAATTGTTTTTACAGACAATGATGCTTTGCCGGTTTATTCTGCTAAAATAGCTCCGTTTACTGAGCAGCAGATAGAAAAGGTTATCCATATTCTGTTCGGAGAGGGCGCTGTTTTGTCAAAAAATGATATTGAACTCTCCAAGGCAGAATTGATGGAAAAGCTATTACTCCCGGCACAGCAGCAGCTTGCAGAGGTGCAATCGGGAAAGGAAATTTACGAAGAGACGGGGTTATTGACTGAACAGGAGCTAATGAATAGGATCGACGTAATTAAGGAGCAAATTGCAAAAGCGCCGGATAAGCCTGAAATTTCTTCCGTATCGGTAAAAGACTATTTAACCTCATCCGAAGGCCTGCACGCTTACTCAGTTTTGGGGAACGGCGAGAAAGCCAGTATTTGGGTAACGAACGGGAATGACATTTATCCGATTTGGCTGATCTTTGAAATGGAAAACCGCGAGTATGATGAATATGCTGATAGAGGCATAGATAAAATGATACTTGCCACAACGCCTGACGAGGCAATTGATCAAGCTGAACAATTCCTGGATAGGATCGGCGTGAACTATATGGATTTTTGTGCGATTTCATCGACAAGCCGGCTGGGAGAAAACGAATATGAAAACAACTCGGAAGCAAACTTAAGTAAAACGGCGTATGCGGTCACTTTTACGCGCACAGTTTCCGGTATCCCATGCGCTTACGATAACAACTATTGTGAAGGCGCTTACAGCAAACCGTTTTATGCGGAGAGGATACGCATACATATTGATGATACCGGAATTGTCGGTGTTTATTGGTACGGGAATACGGTAATTCAAGATATGGTAAGTCAAAATGTAAAGCTGTATCCGTTTAATGATATGGTTTCTCACGCAGCAGCACAATTAGGGCAAAAATCGGTTGAATTTTTCTCCACGCCGTTTGATAACGGTATTCGAAAGATAAGCTATAAGATCGATAAGATAGTTCTTGGCTATGCAAGAGTAATAAATAAAAATTCTCAAGATAAGTATCTTTTGATCCCGGTTTGGGATTTTTATGGACAGCGTACTATCGAATTTGATCATGGATATATCGACAAGCAAAACGCCGAATATGGCCAAACCAGCGACTATATGTTGACCGAATCTTTTGACGTGCAGCCTTTGGTCACTGCAAACGCATTAGATGGCACCATTGTTGATCGCACTTTAGGATATTGAGAACCTATAATCATTTCGGAGTCAATATTAGACGTGAAAATGATTATGCCCCCTTCCCTATTACCCAAAATCACGGAAAGGAGCGAACGAACCCATGAAACGAGCCATTTTCGCCGGCCTGCGGCAAGCCATACTGAGCCGAGCCTTTCTTATCAGCACCTTAGGCGCGGCGCTCATTCCGCTCCTTTCCTCAGTTCAGGGCATACTGGCGGGCTTCCGCTCGGCGGAGCTGCTTTCCCCAGGCTACCACAGCGACCTTATCATGGGCGCGCTGTCGTCGGAGGCCATGGCGCTGGCCCTGCCCATACTCGCCGCGCTGCCGTACACCGCGTCCTTCATTGACGATGTTAAAAGCGGCTTCATAAAGGAATACCTGCCCCGCACCACCGTGCCGCGGTATATCGCGGGGAAGGCCGTGGGCTGCGCCGTTTCCGGCGGGCTGACGCTCTCCCTTGGTATATTCATAGCCTACGGCTTTGCCGCGCTCATGTTCCTGCCCATGGAAGCCTACCCCAAGGCGGGCGAAACCGTGCCGAATTACTTTGGCAATCTAATTGAGACTGCGCTCATGTTCTTTGCCTCGGGGGCCTTCTGGTCGCTCACGGGCATGACCTTCGCCGCACTCACCGACAGCAAATACATGGCATACGCCTCGCCCTTCGTGCTGTTCTATCTGCTCATAATCCTGTATGAGCGGTACTTCGACAAGCTCTTCGTGCTGTACCCGCGGGAGTGGCTCAATCCGTCCCCAAGGTGGGTGTTCGGCAGAATAGGCGTGGCTGTGCTGCTCATAGAGTTCAGCCTGCTCATGGCCCTTGCCTTTGCATACGCCGCGAAAAGGAGGCTTGAGCGGATATGAAGCCGAAGCAGATTTTTGCCGTAACCAAGTACAACTTCCGCCGTTGGCACAAAAACCCGCGCATCGTCATCACCTTCTGCCTTGCATTCGTGCTGTGCTTCCTTCTGTCCGACAAGGCGGTGAAGTTCGCCAAGGAGTACGATACCACCATGCAGCTTGTTGAGGCCTTCGTGTGGACGTTCGGGGACAGCAACTCAATACTTCTTTCCTCGCTGCTATTGCTTCTGCTCTTTGCGGACATGCCCTTCATATCAAGCGCCACGCCCTTTTACCTCATGCGCATAGACCGCAAAACCTGGCTCACGGGGCAGGCGGCGTATATCGCCTTGGCAACGCTTATCTACCTTGCGTTTATACTGATCTCCACCTCCCTGGTCTGTATGCGGCAGAGTTTCATAGGGGATATGTGGAGCGAAACCGCCGCAATCCTCGGCTACTCCGGCGCGGGGCAAAAGGTGGCCCTTCCTGCGCTTGTGAAAACGCTTGAAATGAGCCGCCCGTATGAGTGCATGGCGACCATATTCCTGCTGATGCTGCTGTACACCCTTCTGATGGTGTTCGTCATGCTGCTGTTTAACCTTAAAAAAGGCCAGCTTGCGGGGATAGCCGCCGTGTTCGCGTTCAGCCTGTTCGGCTTTTTACTCAACCCCCAGACTATAAAGGCTATATTCAAGCTGCCGGATGCGCTCATGTACAAGGCCAACGTTGCGGTGGGCTGGCTTTCGCCGCTGAATCAGGCCACATATCACATGCACAACTTCGGCTACGACCTGCTGCCAAGGCTCTGGCAGACGTATCTTATATTCGCAATGCTCATCGCCCTGTGCTTTTTCCTTTCCCTTCGGGCGGTGCGGAACTACAACTTCAATTTTACCGGAACGGAGGGCTAAACATGGGAAACGAAAAGATAGCCATAAGCGTTCAAAACCTATCCAAGTCCTTCGGTCAGGAGCGGGTATTAAAAAACGTCACCCGCGATTTTGAAAAGGGAAAGATCCACGGCATCGTGGGCAACAACGGCAGCGGCAAAACCGTGCTGATGAAGTGCATATGCGGCTTTCTCATCCCCACCGAGGGCGAAGTTATAGTCAACGGCAAGCGGGTGGGCAAGGACGTGGACTTCCCGCCCGATCTCGGCCTGATAATCGAAACGCCGGGGTTTTTACCCAACATGACCGGCGTGAAGAACCTTGAGATATTGGCTTCGCTGAATAAAAAGATAGGGCTTGAGGAGATAGCCGCCTCAATCCGCCGCGTGGGGCTCGACCCGCTTATGAAAAAGCCTGTCGGCAAATATTCCCTCGGTATGCGGCAGCGGTTGGGCATAGCCCAAGCCATAATGGAGGACCCCGCGCTGCTCATTTTAGACGAACCGCTCAACGGCCTTGACAAGCACGGCGTTCGGGAGATGCGGCAGCTCATAAAGGGGCTGAAGGAGCAGGGCAAGACCATACTGCTTGCCAGCCATAATCAGGGGGATATAGACGAGCTTTGCGACACCGTGTGCGAGATGGACGCGGGAGTTATGACCATGATACGGGAGGAAAGTATATGAACCGACTATTCGCGGCGCTGATGGCTATATTGCTGCTTGCGCTGCCCATCGCCGCCTTTGCTGAGGGCGAAACGCCGCCCGCAGAGACACAAGCGCCTGTAACTACGCCCAATCCTACACTTGAACCCACGCCGGAGCCTACCCCGGTGGCGGACAAGCTGATAATAGACAGCTGGAGCCTGTACGACGGCATGGACAAAACCTACGGCGCGGGCTATGTGCCCCGCATAGTGAACGGCTGCTGCTACATTATATTCCCGCTTATGGGCGAAACCTATGACGGCAAGGTGACGGTAACCGCCGACCTCGGCGCGACGGCGGACAGCCCCTTCGTTTTCGGCAACTATTCCCAGACCGCAGTCGGCTGGGGACGGTATGTGTTCATGTTTGAAATACCGCTCGTTAAGGGGCGGATAAACGGCTCATATCCCGTGACGCTGAAGGCGGACTACCTCGACGTGCTGGGGCAGCAGAAGCAGCAGAGCTTTACCGTGTTCGTGACGGTTTCAGACGGCAAAAAGCCCAAGGACCCCGACGCCAAAGAGGCAGCCGAAAAGCCGGAGCTGTTCATATCGGCCTGCGAGATAACGCCCGATACCGTCGGCGGGGACAGGGAGTTTTCCGTGAATGTCAAAATAGACAACATAGGCAGCATACGCGCACGAAGCGTCAGGCTTACATACGGCAGCGAAGCCGAGGGCATACTGCCCTACGACACCAACAACGCCATACTGCTCGATAACATAGCCTCCGGCGAAGGCGCCGAGGCCGCGTTTAAAATGCGCACCACAAAGGACGTAATAGCGGGGAACAGGGCGTTTTTCATAACTCTGGATTACGTCGATCTTTACGGCGGCGTTTACACCGCCACGCGGCAGTTCCTCGTGAACGTCACCCAGCCCGCGGAAATGACATACGACGCCATATCCCTGCCCAAGAGCGTCACCGCAGGCGAGACCTTCACCCTGCCCGCCAACGTGTTCAACGTTGGTAAAAGCCCGCTCAGGAACGTCACAGTGAACCTGACCGGCGCGGGGCTTTTCCCCACCTCCAGCGTGTTCTTAGGGGACATTCAGCCGGGGCAGGCGGGCTACGGGGAGATGAAGGTATTCGTGGGTATGCTCTCCATGACCGAGGGCTACACCGAAAGCTACGGCAAGACCACAGGCGTCTACACCATATCCTACAAGGACGACGCGGGGGAGGAATACGCGGTGAGCGTGGACTTCGCCACCGAGATACAAAAGCCCGTGATAGAGGGCGAAAAGACCGACGCCGAGAAAAAGGCCGAGGAGGAGCAGAAGCGCGCCATGAGCCAATGGTGGATAAGCGCCCTTGCGGCCTTCGCAGCTATTGCGATAATCGTCGCGGTAATTGTGGTAAGCAGGTTTGCAAGGATGATGAAGATGAAATAACGTTTTTGCCGCTGTGGAGGCCGGTTCCTCTATGGCGGCTTTTCTTTTTCAACGTTTCCCGAACGAAATATGCGTTGTTTGCTGCTGCGGTGTATGCCGCATTATGCTCCTCTCCTTTTGCAAATCAAATCAGAGTTTATGACAGCTTACCGTCTGAATTTTCATAAAGAAATAAATGCTCAACCAATATGGATGAGTGAATTCCATTACCCTTAAAAGAACGCATGACGGAGTATGAAACCCGTCTGCCAAGCGCTGTGAAAGCCGTATGGTTTCACGGCGCTTTTTGTTTGCATCCGGTTCCACGGCGCGCCCGCTCACCTCCGTTTTTCTTGGCTTTCCACATAAAAATCAAGATTTTGCGGAGGTATCTATGAAAACAGTAAATCTTAGGGATTTCTATCAATCCATTTATGACCACGATTGCCTATACGAAGTGCCGGACGAGGTAGCAGAACTGCTTATCCTGTATAAGCGGCGAGAAGAAGCTCATCGCAGGCTGACATATAAGTACAGGGCATATTTTTCTCTCGACTGCTGTGACGGCATTGAGAATGAAGCTGTACATAATTCACCATCTGCCGAGGAGATCTTTTTTCGATATGCAGACAATGTTGAATTGTGTGCAGCGCTGCAAAGGCTTACGGATAAGCAGCTTAGAAGGCTGTATGCGAGATACTTTCTCAATATGAAATACACCGACATAGCCAAACGGGAAAATGTGAATGAAAGCACAATCAGATGTTCTATTCAATCGGCATTATCCAGGCTTGAAAAATCAATTTAAAAAAGTTAGGAACAGAGGGCCGATTTTCCCGGTTTTTGTTCACGGTTATTGAGAGGGATGTTTTTTTCTCTCGATTGAACGTTGACAACTTCATATCCGACAGTTTAGATACCGAGCTTTCCATGCAGCGAGCAGTGCGGCGCATACGCGAAGACTGCCTGCGGGGCAACCCGTAAAAAGGATGACATCCAAGGCAGGAGCGAGAATATTCCCGCCGTAATCCCTTTGTAGCGTGAGGAGAATGCCAAGACCTGCATAGAAAATAATGAGACTTCCGCACAGTCGAGGTTAAGTCCCAGAGTGCGGCTCTGTCGTTGGCAGGGTGGTGAAAATCCAATGCGTCCCAACGCGTGGGACGGTCTAAGCTCTCGCCCAAAACACATCGGGGAGCAGCGGCGAATAGATGTGTGATTGTATGGAAGAAAAACGGAGGTGGGCGGCGGTCAATTCCGCGTGTCCGGAGGCAAAATTAGTCGCCGCCCTTCTGTTTTTGACACAGCATTCTTTATGGAATCATTTAAATTCGCACATTTGCGCCATAGCGAATCTGTCTGTATGCTAAATACAGCAGGTGCTTTGCTATGGCAATTTTCATATGGAGAGGAGGAATAAGATGGAGCAGCCGTCAAGGAGCATCTGTGAAAAGCGAACTTATACCGTCGAGGAGGTCGCCATGCTGTTAGGAATCAGCCGTACCTCCGCTTATGAGTTTGTCAAGAAGGGCGAGGTAAAGTTCGTAAAAATCGGTGCTTCAATACGAATATCGAAGAAGTCCTTTGATGAATGGCTGGATCAGCAAAACATTTAGCAAAGGAGAAAAACAATGGCATCTATTAAAAAAAGAAGAGGGACGTTCTCCGTCGTATATACCTACGAAAATGAGAGCGGAGAAAAAAAGCAGCGTTGGGAAACCTTCAAGACCTATGCGGAGGCGCATAAGCGCCGTGCTGAAATCGAGTACAAGCAGAACGAGGGTACATTCCTGCCTCCGAATAAGCAGACCGTAGAGGAGATCATGAAGGATTATGTGGCACTGTATGGTGAGAAAACATGGTCGTATTCTACCTTCAATTCCAACTGCGCCCTGATCGCGAACTATATCGTTCCCATCATCGGTGATAGGGAGATGATGGAAATTACGCCGCGAGAAGCAGACAAATACATCAAGACGCTGCAAAGGACACAGCCCGTTGAGGTTGGCGGCAGGCGAAGAAAGACGGAATACATGACTCCGGCGAACATTGAAAAGGTGATAAAGTTGCTCAGATCCGCTTTCAAACAGGCGGTGCGTTGGGAGGTTATCGCGCGCAATCCGTTTGACTTTGTAACGCTCCCAAAGGTCGAAAGGAAACCGAGGGAAATCTGGACGGCGGAAATCATTCGCAAGGCGCTGGACAGCTGCAAGGACGCAAAGCTGTTTGTCGCTATGAATCTCGCGTTTGCCTGCTCCTTGCGAGTGGGCGAAATCCTGGGTCTGACATGGGATAATGTCAATATAAGCGATGAGGATATCGCAAAGGATAACGCCTCCGTATATGTCGATAGAGAGCTTTTCAGAGCGTCAAAGGAAGTGATGGACACGCTTGGAGATCGGGATATCCTTTTTGTGTTTCCGCCCGTGATGAGCTGCCCAAAGACAAGGCTGATACTTAAAACGCCTAAGACCGCTACCAGCGTCAGGCGCGTATGGCTTCCGAAAACCCTTGCCTATATTCTGCGGGAATGGCGGGATACGCAGCAAAAGCAAAAAGAATTTCTTGGAGATGAGTATTTCGACTATAATCTTGTGGTTGCGCATGGCAACGGGCGCCCTTGTGACTGCAAAATCATTGAAAAGAGCTTCAATCGCTTAAAGGAGGAGGCCGGACTGCCAAACGTTGTGTTCCACTCGCTGCGCCATTCAAGCACGACTTATAAGCTGAAGCTCAATCACGGCGATATCAAGGCGACGCAGGGGGATACGGGGCACGCGCAAGCGGATATGGTAACAAAGGTTTACGCGCATATTCTGGACGAGGATCGAAAAGTAAATGCGCAGAAGTTTGA